>ENA-UENT01000775-UENT01000775.1-marine-metagenome-genome-assembly--contig:-NODE-775-length-13100-cov-7.650953_pt1 | contig 13100 bp, 10 predicted proteins | sample MGYA00237879_ERZ529330 | MGnify/ENA primary metagenome ERZ529330 (study PRJEB26372, sample SAMN05368345) | marine metagenome | biome: cultured habitat; feature: ocean water; material: water; isolation... | reverse complement strand
ATCCTAAAGAAAATTGTATCATTTATTTCCGTCAAACTACTAATATCTTCGCAAGGTTTGTTAACAGTGTGTAAAAGATTAATTTCACGCCGATGCCGAACCTAAAAGATACGTACCAGACGATTAGCGGGATGGCTTCGGGCGAATTCCGCGACCGGGGCAGTAAGTTCATTGCCTACGCCTACCCGGCCTATAACGAAGAGGAGTGGAAAGCTGCCCTGGAGGAAGTCCGCAAGCTCCACCCCAAGGCCCGCCACCACTGCTACGCTTACCGGCTTGGGCTGGACCAGAACAACTTCCGCGCCAATGATGACGGTGAGCCCAGCGGCACTGCCGGCCGGCCTATCTTGGGTCAGATTGACAGTTTTGGGCTGACTTATGTGATTGTAATCGTGATCCGATACTTTGGGGGCACGCTCCTGGGCACCTCTGGCCTGATTAATGCCTACCGCGAAAGCACAGCAGCAGCCCTGCAGGAAGCCAACATCATAGAATGCACCGTTGAGGAAATTTACCGCCTCTCCTTCGACTATAGCCTGATGGGCAACGTGATGAGCAGCATCGAACACTTGCAGCTCAACATGATCGGCCAAAACTTTGATACTTCCGCTACCGTCGACCTGGCGATCCGCCGCAGTGAAGTCGCCCCTACCCTGCTCCGCCTTAAAGCCGCCATCGGTAATCTGTACCTGGAGGAGGTCAACGAGGAAACCGAAGTGGAGGGCCTGGGCATCGAGTGGGTGGAGACGAGGTAAACGGCTTAGACAAGGCTGGCACCTACCAGGTGGGAGCGGACATTGGAGCAGAAGCAAATGAACCATTGGGTATCCACGGCGCTTTTACTTTAAACAACAGTACGCCTTGAGCCACAAGAAAGTACCCCGATTTGAGGAAGCACGCACGCACTATATCTCCGAGCAACGGTCCCGGACGATGAGCCGCATCCGGTCGAAGGACACCAAAGCGGAGGTCCGGTTGCGAAAAGCACTCTGGTCCAGAGGGTACCGCTACCGCAAAAATGTCAAAAGCCTGCCCGGCAGCCCGGATATCGCCATCAAAAAGTACAAAGTAGCAGTGTTCGTTGACGGCGAGTTCTGGCACGGCTACAACTGGGAAGAAAAACAGCTCACCATCAAGCGTAACCGCGCCTACTGGATCCCTAAAATAGAGCGAAATATGGAGCGCGACCGGGAAAACACCCGAAAACTACAGGAAAAAGGCTGGCTGGTCCTTCGTTTTTGGGAACAGCGCCTGAAAAAGGAATTCAATGTTTGTCTGGCCCTGATCACGGAAGCCATTGACGACCGCCGCATACCATAATGTATAGTGGCTTGCAGTTTACCTGACATTCTTATTACCTTCAAGTTCCCATCATTCCTTAGTTTTGGCAGTCTTCTGTCACCCTCAAGTTGTTTCGTACACAAGTAAACTATCTTACAATGGATTTAGTATGGAAAATCCGTGCCTGTATCGTGGCACTCCTTTGCCTGGCCACTTTGCTCCCGGCACAACAATGGAATAAAATCACCATCGACTTCCAGGAGGTGCTCCTGAAGCAGGATAAACCGTCCTACAAAGCCTATGCGCTGCTAAAAGACCGGGTAGACATCCGGGCGCTGGAAGCCGACTTTCGGGCCCGTCAGCTGCCGGTTGACGAGCGTGCCCGAATCGTGGTCCAAACCCTTATGGACAAAGCAGCCTCCACTCAGCCCGGTGTTCTGGAGCAACTGCGCAGCATCAAAGGAATATCGGCTGGCAGTTTACAGCCTTACTGGATTACCAATATGGTCTTCTTTGAAGGCTCCCGTACAGCAATATATGAGGTAAGTGAACTGCCAGAGGTAGCATCCGTGGGATATGACGCACCAGTGGAATGGATTGAAACCGAAAGCGCCCCGATGCCCGCACCACCAGCTCCCAATGGCACAGAACCAGGCCTGGAAGCCATCGGAGCTCCGGCGCTTTGGGCGATGGGCTATACCGGCTATGGCACCCGGGCGCTCATCGTAGACACCGGTACAGAGCCCGACCACCCTGCGCTAACCAATCAGTTCCTCTACCACCTGCAGAGCCAAAGCTCCAGTTTTGTAGGCGAAGATGTGATAGATTGCAATGGGCACGGCACCCATGTGGCCGGCACAATCCTGGGGCTCGACCGCCTTACCAACGACACCATAGGGGTAGCCTACGAGGCCAAGTGGATGAGCGGTATCGCTCTGAGTGGCAGCTGTGATAACAATACGAGCACCGCAGGTATTACCGGTATGTTTCAATGGGCTCTGAACCCAGATGGCAACCCGGCTACCACCGATGATATCCCGGATGTCATCAACAACTCCTGGCGCAGCGGCTCCACCTTTTGTGATGCTGATGGCGTATTCGAAACCTATGATGCCCTCTATGCAGCCGGCATTGCGGTCGTCTTCTCTGCCGGCAATGATGGGCCCAGCCCGGAAACCATCACCCCGCCGAAATTCAATAACTGGGACCTGGTACGGCTGTTCTCGGTGGGCAATCTCAATGCCAACAACCCGAGCCTGACCATTTCCAGCGGCTCCAGCCGTGGCCCATCCATCTGTGGCGGCACTGGCTCTCTGCTCATCAAGCCGGAGGTATCTGCTCCGGGTTCCACAGTACGGTCAGCTTATGTAGGGGGTGAGTACTCCTTTCTGTCAGGGACTTCCATGGCCGCACCACACGTTTCAGGAGCCATTTTGCTGCTCAAAGAGGCTTTTCCCTACCTCACCGGCGAGGATCTGATGCTGGCGCTTTATTTCTCCGCAACAGACCTTGGCCCGGAAGGCGAAGACAACGATTATGGCATGGGCATTATCAATTTGCCTGCCGCTTATCAATACCTCATCAATGAAGGGCATATCCCGGAGCTCCCACGCTCCTTTGATCATAATGCACGGATACTACGAATCAACACCCCGGAGTACAATTGTGGAAATACCATCAGCCTGGAAGCAGTTATTTCCTATGCTGGCCCTGACACACTTCAGGAGCTGGTTCTGGAATATCAGGTGGGGAATAGCCCGGTACAAACGTACGAATGGGCCGGCCTGCTGCCTCCCGGCGAAATCCAGACGCTGGAACTTCCCGCTATAAATATGCCGGAAGGCACTTACGAGACGGTCATGGGTATTGTCTCTGCTAACGGACAGGTGGACGAACGGCCCGAAGACAACTTCATGAAAACCACAGTGACCGTTCTCGAAGAAGATGTAACTCCGGCCATGCTAATCGGCGACTCCGTATGCACAGGTGGCCATGCCTTGCTTCAGGTCCTAACCGATGACAACGCCGATATCACCTGGCATTCTTCCCCAACTAGTAATGCTACCTTGGGCAGCGGATCGCCTTTCCTGCTTGAAGACCTCACTGCATCGGGCACGATTTATGCGGAGACCTCTCCTATCCGAAAAGTAGGCCGGCCGGATAACTCCGGAACGAATACTCCGTTTTCTAATCAGTCCCGGGGACTCCGGTTCAACGCTTTTTACCCCTTTACCCTACGGTCGGTGAAAGTCTATGCGGAGGAAACCGGAGGCCGCTTGTTGCAGCTGGTCAAACCGGATGGCTCTGTCACTACCAGGATTGTCAACGTGACGGAAGCCGGGGAACAACGGATTGACCTTAATCTCAGCGTTACACCGGGAGAAGGGTACATTCTGCGTCTGAATGCGGGTAAACCCCTGATGCTCAACAGTGGTGGTTTCCAGGGTTACCCGATGACCTTGCCAGGCGTAGTCTCCATTACTTCCTCCACTATGGGCGGCTCCGCCTACTTCTACTTCTATGATTGGGAAATCAGCTACCAAGAGCGCTGTGGCCGCAGTGCATTGGAGATTCCGGTGAGTGCTGACAGTACAGGCAGTGCACCGGCGATTAGCAACAGCCTGGATACCGTGGACCTTGCGGTTTCCGGAGCAGTAAACTTCTCAGTATTGACGGACGGGTACACCAACTGGAACTGGTACTTTGGGGATGGAGCAGAGGCCAACGGTGCATCTGTTACCCATACTTACGATGCAACGGGCATCTACACCGTGGGGCTAACAGCCACAACCACCGAAGGATGTACCAATGCAGCTACCCGTAGAATTGTCGTTATTGACAGTACGCCTCCCGTATCTACTTCAATCCTGGATGAAGCCCCCGAGCTACTCCTGTTTCCTAACCCGGCGAAGGAGCAGATTAACCTGCAACTCCAGGGAGGCGCATTCCGGAACGTGCAGATCACCCTTACTGATGTACTGGGGCGGCCCTTGCAGCAAATCACGCAGGATATCGCCCCATCCGAAACCGTCACCCTGCCGCTGAGCCCCTATCCGGCCGGGACGTACCTGATTATTGTGGAAATGGCCGGCAAACGGTCTGTGCACCGGATTGTCAAAGCCAAATGATTTTAGTAAATTGGGAGCGGAAAGGGTGAACGGGTTAACGCCCGGACGCTCCCAGCTCATAAACACTGATCCAATGCGCCAATTGTTTCTACTGCTCAGCAGCCTAGCGCTGTTCCACGTCAGTTTAACTGCTCAGGAACTCAACCTTGAGACGGTTGCCCCTGCACTTCAGCAAGCATTGGAAAGCGCCCCGGAAGACTACCATACAGTACAAATCCTGCTTAGTGATCAGGCAGATTTACCCGCTATAGAAGCCCGGTTCAAAGCCAAGGCTACTCCGGTTAAAGACCGCGGCCAGATTATCATCAGCGCACTTAAGGAAAGTGCCCATACCATACAGCCTTCTTTTTTGGAGACCTTGTCCAGCCTACCGGGTGTACGCTTAAAGAAAGCCCGGCAGTTTTGGATTGTCAATCTTATCGCCTGTGAGGTTAACCTGGAAGGCGCAGCTGCTATCAGTCAGCTTCCTGCTGTGGAATGGATGGACATCAACTGGGAGATGGCCTTTCCTGATGCCTGCGACAGTGCGCCGGCACCTCCTTCGCCCAATGGCATTGAGCCCGGGCTGGAAGTGATCGGTGCCCCTTACATGTGGAGCCTGGGCTATACCGGCTACGGTCGTAAAGTGCTTGTGGTGGATACCGGTCATGACATCGACCATCCGGCAATCGGGCACAATTTCGCTTATCAGCAAATGCCGATGTCCCAGGCCTGGGCTAATGGAGACCGCCCCTACTATTGCGGCAATCATGGCACCCACGTTGGCGGCACGATAACCGGTATTGACCGCGTAGCGCGGGATACGATCGGTGTTGCCTTTGGTGCACTCTGGCAGGGCAGTTCCACATCAGACTGTGCCTCCTCCGCCGGTACGGCACTGGATGCCATTGAGATTTTCGAATGGGCGATGGACCCTGATGGCAACCCGGCCACTATCAGTGACCGCCCTGATGTGATCAACAATTCCTGGAGCCGGGATTATCCGGTTCAAAGTGATTGTGGCGATCCCATACAAAGACAGATGACCGATGCGGTATATGCTGCTGGTATTGCCGTTGTATTCTCTGCCAGCAATGAAGGGCCCGACCCGCTCACCATCGGGGACCCGCCAATGGAAAACTGGGACACGGTACGCATGTTTTCCGTAGGTGCTATCAACGGTAATTCCCCGAACCTGCCTGTTGCCGACTTTTCCAGCCGTGGCCCCACCGTTTGCGGAGGGGAAGGCAGCCTGCTGATCAAGCCTGAGGTATCCGCACCGGGCGTAGCCGTACGCTCTGCCCTGGCCGGTGGTGAATACGGCACACTGGGCGGCACCTCTATGGCGGCACCTCACGTGAGTGGCGCCCTGCTCCTGCTCAAAGAAGCCTTCCCGAATCTTTCAGGTGAAGCCCTGATGCTTGCCCTTTACTATACCTGTACTGATTTGGGTATACCCGGAGAAGATAATAATTATGGAATGGGCGTGATCAGTCTGCCTGCGGCTTATGAATACCTCATTCAGCGGGGCCACACCCCTACGCCACCGGTACAATCTGCCAATGATGTTGCACTGCTAACCGTAGAGCAGGCCCCTTACTACTGCAGCAATACGCTTTCCACCCGGATACTCGTGGAAAACAACGGTTCTGATACCCTTGCCAGCCTTGAGATAGCCTGTAGTCTTGGTGGGCAAAGCCTCTTCCACAACTGGGCAGGGCAGCTTCTCCCCGGCGAACGGGCCTGGATCAGCCTGCCGGCACTAGAAGCTCCCGCCGGCAATTACACCTTTGATGTGGAACTGACCCTCGCCAATCAGCAAAACGACCTGCGCTATCTCGATAACCGGCAAAAAACAGAAGTAACGATCCTGGACAAGGCCCCTGTTCCTGTACAACTCGAAGGTGCAGCGGCCGTGTGCCAGGGCGGCAGTGCACTGCTGCGGGCAGACTTTGATGGGAAAGCGGACTTCAATTGGTTTGATGCCCCCGAGGGCGGTCAATTACTCGGAGAAGGGCCGGTATTGCAACTGAATGACGTGCAGAGCAGCCAGGAAGTTTATTTGGAGGCAAAGATCAGAGCACAGCTGCAAACGCCAGATATTTCCGACAGTGCACCCCATGAAAGTAACGCGCAGGAAGGGCTGATTTTTGATGCCTTCCATCCCTTCACCCTGCACACCATCACCGTACGGACTGCTCAGCCCGGCGGCAGAATGCTACGCCTGACCGGCCCCAATGATACTTATAAGACACAAATCATTCAAATAGATGAGCCTGGTATCCATACGATTGAGCTTAACTTTGAGATCCCTGAGGGAGAAGGCTATAAGTTGCTGCTCCTGGCCGGTGCCCCACTACAGTACTACAGTGGTGAAGTGGCCTTTCCTGTAGCAGAAGAACAGGTCGTACAAATTACCGGCGCTACCGACAGCACAGGGCTGTATTATTATTTCTACGACTGGTCGATCAGCTATGATTACTTTTGTGAACGCAGCAGTGTCTCCGTGCCGGTCAGCAACAGTACCTCTGCCGGAAACGTGGACATACTGGTCTCTGATGCAGCGGTAGACCTCGCCACAGAAACAGGCGTGGTAGGCTTTGAGACCGTAGCGAATGACCTGAATATCGTCAGTTGGCGCTGGAATTTCGGCAATGGCTTCATTAGTGAACTCCCGGCTCCGAGCCATACCTACACCAAAGTTGGCCGCTACCCGGTAAGCGTAGTGGTGGAAACGGCTGCCGGCTGTAGCGAGTCTGCCACGCTTTGGATCGACGTTACCGATAGCACTCCACCAGCCAACACCACAGAGGACATTGCTGATTTCAACCTCACCGCATTCCCCAATCCGGTGGGGGAAAACCTGTTTCTGCTTTTCAAACTTCCCTACAGCCAGGATGCTTACATTCAGCTGGCAGACCTGCTCGGCCGCCCATTGCGGCAGTTCGAGCGGCGGGTTTCCGATGGTGTCCCCATCGAAGTGCAAATGGCAGATTTGCCCGGCGGCACCTACTTTGTGGTTGTCGAACTGGAAATGGGCCGCATGGTACAACGGGTAATCAAGCAATAATTAATTCATGTTCCAAACAATATTCCGCCCGCTCAAAGGGTTGGATAGCCGTATGCAAATCAAACGACCAACTTCTGCTTTGAAACCTTTCCCTCTGCTTCCACCACTTATCCTGATGCTCTGTTTTGGCATCAACGTGGCGCTGGCGCAGCCGCAGGAACTGCTTCACAAAGCCGACAGCCTGGCCAAAGCCCTTCAATACGAGGAAGCCAACGCCACACTGTCTGCATTCATCAAAGAATATCCCCAACGCAAATACGACATGGGAGAGGCCTATTTCAAAATGGCCGGCAACCACTTCCACCTCGGTCAACTGGAATCCGCTACCCGGTGCAATCAGCAATCTGCAGATTTGCGCATGGCCATTGCCCCCGATGCGCTGGGATTGAACGAACAGCTTTCTGCCTGCATCCATTTAGCCGAGGGGCAATACGATACCGCATTGGAACACCTGGACAAAGCACGCCTTTACCCCTTTTTCGACGACCCGCTCATACCTGCGGAAATTGCGCTTCTGGAATCAGAGATTCAGGAGCAGCGGCATCAGTACGACCTGGCACTGAAAGCCGCCCGTTCTGCCGCCGAGATCGTAGAAATTGTGGAGAGTTCTGAAGCGCCTCCCCTTTCAGGTATCTATTTGCAGCAGGCTCATCTGCTAGCCATCAAACAAGATTGGACCGCCGCTGTACAGGCTTGCCAGGCTTCCCTGAAGATTGAGGAAAGCCCCGAAGCCAATTTGTTACTGGGACAGGCTCTTTTAGCCAACAAACAGCCATCTAAAGAAGCAAAGACCGCTTTAGCAAAGGCTCAGCAGCGAGGTTCAACGGCTATACAAATTGAAGCCGGGCTGGCACTGGCGCAGTGGGAATTGGAAAATGGGAAACCCTACGGTGTTTTGGCCCAAACAGACCGCATCTCTGCACTAATCAATAATCAGCAAGGAAGCAGGGGAAAGAAAGCCGGGGCTAATCAACCTCACAGCAACCAATACTATACTCTGGCCCAAATGAAATACCTCAGCGCACAAGCCTACCTCATGGAAGCTTCCGCAGACAGTCATGCGCAGGCACGAAGTGCAGCATACCAGGGGTTGGATGCCCTTCAGCGGTCGGAAAAAGAGGATACCTTACTTCAGGCACAATTGCTGGAACAGGGCTTAATGGCACTCACCCATCCGGAAACGGGCATTCAGGCTTTTGATCAATACTTAGAGCCTTTTTTAATGGCTCATTCTGGTGAACGCCAGCTATTTTCGTCAGCACATCAGGAAGGGCTCTCCAGTATTCACTTTTTTGAAACCCCCTCAGCTGTTTTAGGCTTGTACAAGGATCAGGATACTACTTTTATGAGGCCGTTAGAACGTGACATGATCCGGCAAACCCTTTCCCAATTGAACGCCGGCACACCTGAAGCCATACGCTACATCGCTTTCCAGCAGCTTTTCGGTCCCTTTGAGGCCCGACTGGCCAACAAAGAAAGCCTTGAGCTGGGATTTCCGGAGAAATGGCCTGCCCAACAAATACTACAACTGCCCACCACACCTAAGCCGGATGGCGGAATTTGGCCCTTCAGGCACCGGCCCAAACCGGTTCGGAAGAGATTTGGAATAGAGGCTCCCGCAATGGACTATTAAGCATTTAACCAACCCAAAAAATCCAGGGAAAGGTAGCCCGCGTCCACATTAGCGAAAGTGGTATCTGCCGGGTTGTTAAGGAGTTTGCGGAAGGAAGAAAGCGGAAGCCGGAACACCTCTATAAATTCATCTTCGTCCAGTTGCTGCTGCCCGACTTTATGGCAGCCCGTAGCAATCATGCAGAGGTGGCGCTCGGTGGAATAAGCAGAGCGGATTTCTTTCAGCAGTCGGATTTCATCGGCTTCGTACCCCGTTTCCTCCAAAAGCTCCCGGCGGGCGGCTTCTTCCGGAGACTCCGTAGGGTCTACATAGCCCTGAGGGAAACTGGTAAGCGTGGTTTCAGGGCCCGGGCGGAACTGCCTTACCAATATAGCTTCTTTATCGGGTGTAAATGCGGCGATGGTGACGTAGGTATTGTTTCCAATCACGTCAAAGTCAGCATGACGGCCATCCGGCATCTCAAACGTCCGCCGGATCATATTGCGCCAGCCCCGAAAGGTGAATTCCTCACTTATTTTTTTCCAGTCCTCCATAGGATTTCAAAGGTACACCCTCTCCGCTCAAAGTCAAACAAGACGGTCAGTTATTGTAAGAAATACACCATGATTTTTTGAAGGGCCCGGATCTACTCGTTAGCCAGCAGCCATTCGATGTCTGTCAGCAGGCGGTCTACTTTTTCAGGGTCTGTCCCATCGGCATAGGACCGGATGTGGCCTGTCTTATCAATCAGGAGAATCCAACCGCTGTGGTCAAAGCCGCCGGGCGCGTTGGGGTCCTCTTTGGCAATGCTCATGTAATCATCCGCGATCCCGTAAATCTCATCCATCTCTCCGGTAACGAACCTCCATTGGCCATTATCTACGCCCAGGTTTTGAGCGTAGCTTTTCAGGCGGCCTACTGTGTCCCGCTTAGGGTCAATAGTATGGGACAGCAGCATCAGCTCGTCATTGCCTTTGTACTTGTCGAAAATGCGCAGCATTTGTTTTTTGACCTTTGGGCAGATAGTCGGGCAGGAAATGAAAAAGAAGTCCGCGAGGTAAATTTTACCCTCAAAAGTCGCATTCGTCACAAGGTTGCTGTCCTGATCAACGAAAGCGAAATCTGGAATCGTATGGTACATTGTATCCTGCCCGTTGATTTCGTGTTGCCCCAGGTACGGCAGCGGCTGCACCTTATTTTCCTGCTGACAGGAAAAAACGGTTAATGCGAGAAGTGTGAATAGCAAGAAGCGCATGGTTTATTAGTCCTTTTAGTTATTGAGAAACGGTGCTTTGCCAGGTAAGCTAAGTGTAGTGCCTCGGCACCGGGCGAAAAGCCCTTGCCAGCCACCTGAGACCTTCCTACCTGACAAAGCACCCTGTTATTCCGCTGCCGTTTCAGCCTGCAGTTCCTTCAGCAGGGTTTGCCCTTGTTCCAGGCTGCTTAGCATATCCTCCTGTACCTGTGTGATTTCTTCTGTCTCCGCATTGAGGTAGTTCATAATTTCCTCGTGTGATTTTTCTTCGCGGAGCTTTTTAGGCTGCTGTAGCTCGCCCATCCACGCCATCATGCCTTCACTGGCCGCTTCCAGGTTTTCCACGGCGTTATTGATCAGCTCAAGCTGGGTTTTATCTTCCAGCCCTTCAGCCAGGGCTTTAAGTTCCCGGCTCACGCGGTTCATATCCGCCATTTTGGGCATCACAGCATCATGGACTTCCATCATTTTAGCCCAGGCTTCCTCTTGCTGCTCAACGGGCGATGCCGATGTTGATGCTGCATTCTGATTGCTACCGCCGCAGCCTATTCCAAAAACCGTGCCGGCAAGGGCCAGCAACAAAATAAGATTACGCATTGCTCTTTATTTTTTAGTTGAAACAAATTATTCGCTCCAGCGTTGCCAGAATTGGGCGAATATAACTGGATTTTTTCCACACTTCTGTGATCTTTGTGACCAATTACTGAATACCCTAACCATGAAAGAAACTTACATTATTGATGCCGTACGCACGCCAATCGGCAAGTTCACCGGCACTCTGTCCCCTATCCGGACCGATGACCTGGCAGCGCACGTACTGAAAGCCCTTACGGACCGCCACCCCGATATTCCCGGAGAGGCTTACGCTGATGTCATTATGGGCTGTGCCAATCAGGCCGGAGAAGACAACCGAAACGTGGCACGAATGGCTCTGCTTTTGGCAGGGCTCCCCTACGCTGTGCCCGGCGAAACCGTCAACCGCCTTTGCGCTTCTGGCATGTCGGCCGTCATCCATGCCAACCGGGCCATAAAAACCGGCGACGGCGACCTGTTCATTGCCGGTGGTGTGGAGCATATGACCCGCGGCCCCTGGGTGATTTCAAAAGTCTCCAAACCCTACGGCAGAGACGCGCAGATGCACGACTCCAGCTTTGGCTGGCGCTTTGTCAACCCCAAAATGGAGGCAGCCTACGGGACCGACGGCATGGGGCAAACCGCAGAGAACCTGGTAGAAAAGTACGGGATCAGCCGGGAGGACCAGGACCAATTCGCAGCCTGGTCGCAGAAAAAAGCAGCGGCAGCACAGGCTTCAGGAAGATTAGGTCAGGAGATCGTTCCCGTGCCCATCCCAAGGCGCAAGGCAGACCCAGTATTATTTGACAAAGACGAATTCATTCGCCCCGGCACTACTCTGGAAGTGCTGTCGAAGCTCCGCACCGCCTTTAAGCCTGCAGATCAGGGCGGCACGGTTACCGCTGGTAATGCGAGTGGGCTCAACGACGGCGCAGCAGCCATGCTCGTCGCTTCAGAAGACGGGGTCAGGCAATACAGCCTAACACCTATGGCACGAATTGTCAGCTCTGCCGTGGTGGGCGTGGAACCCCGAATTATGGGCATAGGCCCGGTCCGGGCATCCAATCAGGCATTGGCGAAAGCCGGCCTTACGATGGACGATATGGATATCATTGAGCTCAACGAAGCCTTTGCGGCCCAGGCCCTGGCCTGCACCCGGCAGTGGGGCATCGCTGATGATGACCCGCGCATCAACCCAAACGGCGGTGCCATCGCCATCGGCCACCCGCTGGGCATGACCGGTACCCGCCTGCTGCAAACCGCAGCCCTTCAGCTTCAGCAAACGCAGCAGCGCTATGCTTTGGTGACCATGTGCATTGGGGTGGGACAAGGTTATGCCACCATCATCGAGCGCGTGTAAACAATAAAGCCCCGCTCCGTTGGCGAGGCTTTATCATTCGTTTTCAGTGGGCAGTAGCTGATCAGACTTGATGGTCAGCTACTGCCCCATAGCTTAAATTTCAGGGCTATTTCCGGGTCTTGTCTGAAGTCATGATGGTTCCGTCTTTGATGCGGACCACCACAATCACTTCATCATCGCCTTGTTTGGCGGTCAACAGGTAGCGGCCATCTTCCACTTCTTTGAGGTCGTAGATTCGTGCGTAACCGTTGTGGTTTTTGATCAGGTCGCGGTGCAGGGTCTTGCCGTTCATATCGGTCAGCTCCACCGTAGCGGCTTGTTGCTGAAGGTTGACCAGCTGAATGCGCAGGGTCTGATCAGGCATCACTTTGGAAAGCAGCCGCATCGGGCTGTTGTCTGTCGTATTGGCCTGGGCGGCAAAAGTGATTAATGCAAACAAGGATGCCAGGGCACCCGTTTTAATCCATTTCATCATTACAGTCGGGTTTTGATTAAAAAATGTTTTGGGTGATTGTGTGTTGACGCAAAAGTGGAAAGCTCAGGGCTCTGATGCGATGATAATCGATCAACAGAGGACAAGCATAGACTAAGATTATGCCTGGAGCGTCCTTCCCACCCTACCGTTGCCAGTAGCGCAGTTGCCTTCGCATTGGCTTTCTGTCCTTCGGAATAGGTTTGCTGTGCCTGGGCGCGAGCTTGTTCTTCCTTCCACTATTCCGCATTGTACGACGCTTGAAAGGCTTCATTGCCGCTGATGTGGAAGCATACGGAACTGTTGCTCAATTGGAGAGGGTGATATAGGTTTTTTAGTGGTAAGTACTATGCGGACAAATAATTGAGAT
>ENA-UENT01000772-UENT01000772.1-marine-metagenome-genome-assembly--contig:-NODE-772-length-13162-cov-3.574225_pt1 | contig 13162 bp, 12 predicted proteins | sample MGYA00237879_ERZ529330 | MGnify/ENA primary metagenome ERZ529330 (study PRJEB26372, sample SAMN05368345) | marine metagenome | biome: cultured habitat; feature: ocean water; material: water; isolation... | reverse complement strand
TATCTGACGCATTTGGGCTCCAAAGAATGAATCGCAACTTGCATTAATTATTGAGAGGGCTCCGATTTAGAGCCTCCCATGTACAGTGGCTGTACAGCTTGGGGAAGTCTTTTGTCAGTTGCCGATTAATCAAAACGTCCGAATCCTCATTCGGACGTCCTGCTACATCTAAGCGGACGAAGGGCGGATCAAAGTTTCAGAATTTTGATCCATCATTAAAATCTAAAAACAATATTCATGAAAAATTTAAATGTAAAGAGCGCATCTATCGCTGCTGGTATTGCCTACCTCCTTGGTGTTTCAGCCTTCCTGGCATCCTTCTTCGTCCCCGTGATGTCAAACCCTGAAGCACAAGCCAATTTGGTACTAGGTATTGCCATCATACCAGCCGCCATGCTAGGAGCCCGGTTTTATTACCGAAGAAAGCATGAAACCAATGGCTTTATTCTAGGTGCTTTCATGTTTCTGGTGGTCATAGCCCTTGACGCGATGATCACAGTCCCCCTCTTCGTCATTCCAGCTGGTGGAAGTCACCTTGAATTCTTTACTGATCCTGGCTTCTGGATTATTGGCTTGGAGTATATCCTCGCGGTGGCCTTTTATTGGAGAATGCAAAAGGCTACTAGAAATAAAACCGCTACTCACAGCCTGACTAGCCACCCCAGTACTCATTAAGCCCTTCCACCCACTTACTTCCAAAACCAGCAAACTCAAAAATTAAGGAGAAATGAATAAGTTAGTTATCGTCACACATCCCGACATCGACAATTCTTTGGTCAATAGGACTTGGGTTAAAGCCCTGAAGCAACACCCTAATCAGTATACGATACATTCCTTGTATGCTACCTATCCTGATCTAAACTATAACATTCAGGCAGAGCAAGCCTTACTATCGAGGCATAAAGAGATTATCTTTCAGTTTCCCATACACTGGTTTAGCACCCCCTTCGCCCTGAAGAAGTACATCGATGATGTATTTACCTACGGTTGGGCATTCGGCCCCGGTGGAGAAATGTTGAAAGGAAAGAAAATTGGTTTCGCCATATCTACCGGTGGATCCCAAGAATCGTACGAATCCTCATCGGGTATCTCAGTAGCTAGCTTGTTGAACGATTTCCAATTGAGTTTTCAATATTGTGGGTGCACTATTACGCAACTACACATCCAGTACGGTGCCATGGGAGCGCTTTCAGCAGAGGACTTACAGCAAAACGCCCAAGCTTACATAGATACTTTTTCATCTTGAGTGAAAAGATTCCCAGCCCATCATACCCTCATCCTAGACTTGGATTTTCTCCAAGTTTAGGATGATTCAACCCTTACCTAATGAATTATCTAAAGATAGCCCTCATCCTTGCCAGCAGTCTATTGTTGGCCTTTTTCTCTCTGCTGTTAGTAGCACAGAATCCAGAACAGGTGATGTTCGACAAAACGATCGAGAAGCTTATGAATGAAAGTAACTTGAGTACCCCAGCGGAAGTCATAGATGCCCTGCCGGAACTGAAAGCAGTCAAGCATAAAATGGATAGCGCCAGATATTTGATTACAATGATCAATTGCAAAATTCAAGGTCCGAACACAGCCATTTCAGAGAGGGAAAGCCTTAATATACAAACGCAAATAGGGATAATTCGCCAACTGAGAAAGGAATCAAGAGCGGAATTAGAACGATTAGTTATAACTCATCACGCTATAGCATTAAAGTCAATTATTCCAGCGGTAAGCCACTAGGCAAACTTTCTGGAGTGGATTGATCAAAATTGGGATCGTTCAGCGCCTCTAGAAAGGCAATAATTGCATTGGCTCGTACTCTATTGAAGGGATTTAGTTTAAGTGCTTTGAATTCCGGTGCGAGATCTTTATTGGATACTTCTGTATGCTTGCTTCTCTTTCTCTCATAGAAGCGCATCACTTCTTGCAGGGATGATAGGCTACCATTATGCATATAGGGAGCTGTATAAGCAAGGTTCCGCAAAGTAGTAGTTCGGAAAGCATAAGTTCCATCCCCGGTATCGAAATCCTCGAGACCGGGATGCTCATCCACCCCAAGCACGTGGAGCTTATAGTCGCTAAACATGGGCCCGGAATGGCAATTATTACAGCCGGTGGACATAAATGCCTCCATCCCTCTAATCTGCTTTTCGGTCATGGCATCAAGATCTCCACGCATATAGCGGTCGAAAGGAGCGTTGGGGGTAATCAAAGTGCGTTCATAGGTCGCAATCGCTTTGGTGATCTTATCAATAGAAGCCGTGGAGTCAGAAAATGCACGGGAGAACAACACACGGTAGGCTTTGATGCTTGTAACTTTTTGCTCTAGTTGTTTGATGTAAACTTCCGCAGACAAAGCTGAGCCTTTCATTTCATCTGGACTTAGCAATGGCTCCAGGCATTGCTGCTCCAAAGAAAGAGCCCGATTATCATAAAACTGCGGGCTATTCCTTGGATCTAAATTACCTTGTAAATCAACACCATTAAAGGCTGCGTTTAATACAGTCGGGGCATTTCTCTTGGTTTTTACTCCTTCCGAGAATCCATTTGATCTATCGAGTCCATCGGCAAATCCTTTAGTTGGCGAGTGACAAGAAGCACATGAAATCTTGTTGTTAGCTGAAAGTATCGGATCAAAGAAAAGTTGCTTACCTAATTCTATCTTTTCTCTAGTTACAGGGTTATCAGCGGGGGCGGGGGCGACGGTTGGTAAGGCTCCTATGTTGAATTGTCCTGGCAAGTCGCTGCCTGCCTTATTGATGCTTGCAAATAGGACGAGCAGTACTGATATGATCAATATCTTTTTCATTGGTCCTAAATTTTAGAATGGAATGAGTAATCGAAAGGTTTAACTGTTGAGCCTAAAGGGATCCTATCGAGACGATTGGGAAGGGGTGATGAAAGCTGCTCCTATCTCGGAGCAGCCTTGAGGTCTTACTATGGCTTACTCTGCCAGAAGGTATCCAACCTTAAATAGACTGAGGTATCTCCTGATGCCAGACTCCCGATGCCACCGTTTTTTCCACGTATTCCTCGAAAGAAACGGGCTTCCGATTCAGTACTTTTTCGACATCATCTGAGATCGTTTGATTTTCAGAATGTCCTAACACTTCGGTAAACAGGTAACTCAATAGCCAAATGACGGGTCCTGGGAGTCCTGCTGCTTCCAATCCAGTCTTGAATTCTTCCATTGTAATGGGCTGATACTGGATCTTCCTTCCTAGCTTATCGCTGATGATTTCGGCAACTTCCGCAAAAGTCAATTTCTTTGGACCAGTCACTGTAAGCGTTTTACCATTGAAGGAGTCATCCAACAATACTTCTGTAACCATATCAGCAATGTCGCGTGTATCGGTATAAGGAATGCGTGCTTCTGGCATGGGCAAGGCCAGCTGACCGGCCAGTATATAGTCGGTAAAGGCTCCTTCGCTGAAATTTTGGTTAAACCAAGATGCTCTCACTAGGGTGTAGTTAAGCCCAGAATTTGCGACAATTTCTTCACAAGCTTCGGCTTCAGTTTCGCCTTTGCCAGAGAGTAGGACTACCTTCTTTAAACCTTCACTTACCGCGGCTTCAGTAAGCGCTTGAATGGCTTCTCTAGCACCTGGAACCGCAAGATCAGGATAGTACACAATGTATGCTCGGTCCATGCCCTTTAGTGCTTCCGCATAGGTAGACGGCTTATCCCAATCAAAACTCGGGGAATGTCCTCGAGATCCAATTCTTACATTATGTCCAAGTTGAGTCAAGTTTTCAACGACTAGTCGACCTGTTTTGCCAGTTCCTCCAATTACTAAGATGTTCTGTTTCATTTTACGTTCGTTTTAGTTGTTAACTAATTACGAGTGTAAAATTACAGGGGTGGAGTACCCCTTACTTGACATCTCACGCCAATGATTTGACACTTTAAGCCAAGATATGTTGAAGGCCTAGATTTCTATGAATTCGAAGGGAGTTTGCTTCCGGTTATGGGTTGGCTACCTACTAAAAACAGAGCATTAACCAAAGGCTAAGTCACCTCTCCTACCTTTACTATCTCACCCTTTTGAAAAGACCGAGTGCAGGCCTCTGCTACAATCGTAGCTTGCCGCGCATCGGCTAAGCTTAGCGCTGGTTGCCGCCCTTCCTGGATACAAGCCAGAAAATCCTCGGCAATTCTGAGGAAAGCCTCCTCAAACCGATCCCAAAAGGTCTCCACACATTCTTGCCGGGCACCGTGTTGATCATACAGTTCAACTCTATTGATAGTTGCCGGCCGACCAATTCGAAGCGTTCCCAGCGTTCCTACAATCTCGGTGTAGGTATCATGTCCTACCATAGCAGTACGTCCTGCATTGAGTACTGCCATGGCCCCATTGTCAAAGCGGCAGGTACTCATGACGTGATCTGCATCTCCAGCTTCCGCAAAGGCTGGATACTTATACGCTCCGCCAATCGACCAGACGGATTCTACCTCTGCTCCCAGAAACCATCTTGCCAGGTCAATATCGTGCACATTGTAATCGTGAAATATCCCCCCACTATTTTTCACATACTGAATCTGCCATTCAGCAACCGTATCTTTGTCGATGGTTTGGGAACGAACCAGATAGGGCTTGCCTATTGCTCCTTCATCTACTTTCTGCTTAGCATAACGATAGCTAGGATCAAAACGTCTCACAAAGCCAACCACAGCGAGCTGATCTGGATATTGAGCAGCGATGGCTTCTACCTGTTTACATGCTTCTACAGAGCTTGAAAGTGGCTTTTCGCTGTACACGTGCAGTCCAGCTTCTAAGGCCTTGACGATGTGCTCTGCATGCTTATTGGTCGAACTAATCACAAAGACCGCTTCCAGGTCCTGTAGCTGAAGCATTTCGTCAAAATCCTCAAACAGATGCGGTATCTCCAATTCCGTCCTGGCAAACTCCAATTCCTCCCCACTGATACTGCATGCTGCTATCAAATCAGCTGAAGGAATACGATAAATTAGATTCTTCGCATATTCTTTTCCTAGGCGACCTAGGCCCACGATGCCTACTTTGATTTTCTCCATAACTGGCTTTATTTTATAGTGGAAGCTTGTCCAACGGCTCCTAAGTATTCGAATTTTTCAAGTACCAGCTGCTTGCATTCCTCCATATATACCTGGCCTGGAAGCAAGGGCGCGAACAGGTCCGGTGAATCTCGAAAGAACTCCCGGTTTACGCGGGTCCAGAGCAGGCGTAGATCCGTGGCGATATTAACCTTGCACACCCCATACCGAATCGCACGCTTCACCTCTGCTGGATCCACACCCTTTGCAGAGGCCTTCAACTCACCTCCTGCTGCGTTGATCCGTTCTATCTCGGCGTAATTCACTGCCGATCCCCCATGCAACACCAGCGGAAACTCAGGTAGGCGGTTTTGTATTTCCTCCAAAATATGGAACTGAATCCCCTGCCCTCCCGAAAATTTGTATGCTCCATGACTAGTGCCCACAGCAATCGCCAAACTATCACAATTCGTGGCTTTCACAAAGGCCTCCACCTCGTCTGGGTTGGTGTAAAAGGCATGTTCCTCATCTACAGAAAGATCATCTTCTACCCCGGCCAATACCCCTAACTCTGCTTCTACACTGATTCCTTTACTATGGGCCTTTTCCACCACCTTCCTGGTCCTCGATACATTTTGAGCAAAATCATCATGGGAAGCATCGATCATAACGGAGGTATACTCCTCCCCTGCTAAGGCGTGATCAATATGTTCCTCATTGCCATGATCCAAGTGCACTGCAAACACAGTCTTGGGATACTTTCTCTCAGCCGCCCTTATCATCGACACCAACATATCTGGAGTAGCGTAATTCCGGGCAGCTGGAGTTGTCTGCACAATGAATGGAGCTTGCGCAGCTTCTGCTTCTGCGAAAAGGCCAAGAACTTGCTCCATAAATTCGACATTAACTGCGGCAACAGCATAGCGGCCGTAGCAGTGTTCAAACAGACGTTTAGCGGTAAGCTTCATATATCAATGATTAGTATAGATCTACTATACTAGACTATTCCTGGTATTTGAGGAAAAAATCGGATGGGTAATTCTTATGCAAACGCTTGCAAAAGTCTCGGGCTAGAAATTGACCATCTAATTTAAAGTAACACCTTCCAAATCATATGATGCTCTCCAGGGCCCCAATGGTCCAGGAGGGTTTTACTGGCTGGTCCAAATTGCTTTTCCCAGAATGGCTGTGAAAGCCCGTACCCACAGTCTAAGTACATTTCACCCCAACCCCTCCCCTGCAGTTGCTTGACAAGTTCTCTCAATAAGGTGACGCCAATTCCCTGACGCTTATACCAAGGATGGACATAGGCACTTTTCAATTCCACATGCTCCTCCGAAGAAATGGCCATGTACTTTCTGATCAACTCATTTGGTGCCCCATACCCCATACATCCCACCAGCACATCCCCTCGCATGGCTAGCAGATGAAAGTGCTTTTCACCATCAGATTGTACATCCTCCAGTAAATCCTGATATTTAGACTGAATTGCTTTAAACAGCTCAGTCTCTGCATTAACAATCCCATTGATCTTAAAGGAATGTCTCATGGTCATTTCCAGAAAACTCCGCAACATCAGTAGATCCTTTCTCCTAGGCCGGCGAATAATCAAATCCATAGCTCAGTCTCGTTTCGGAACAAAGGCCTTTCGGGTCATGAGCAATGGTAAACCGATGAGTACCAATGCGACTACATTGATCAGGATGATATTGTGAAGGGCGCCATAGTACCAAGAGATAGCACTGTCAATCAAGAACCAAGAGAGCAAGCCCGTGCCCATGGCCCAAAAGGCCCAAGTTTCTTTCCGTTTGTAAGCATATTCGGAAATAAAGATCATGAGTAGATGAAATCCAACTATTGTCCCCCCGATGACCCCAAACAACCAGTTCTTAAGTGCTAATACTTCTGGAGATAATTGCTGACCTTGGAAAAAGACAGCTATGGTGTACTCGTTGTGGACTTTAAAGACCATAGAGTTCCCCGCAAAGGCTACCAAGACACCAACTAGAATGGTCATGACATTGGCCCAGGTCAACCATTTTTGCCAAAAAAGGAATCGCTCTTCTTTCATAATAGCACAAGTTTTCAAGCAGTTACGAAACCAAAGATTTGATATTGCATTTTTATTGTAGTCAATTTGATTGCCTTCGTCTACCAGCCCTGATCTTCCTGAAAATTCTATTTCCTTCGAGAAGACCCTTATTAGGTACACATTATAAGCATTCTGCAGTTGCTTGGGGCTTCAGCATGCTCAAAATTTAACTTGCATCCTACCACTAGGTATTCGTAACTTTATTGCATGCCACTACAACTAGGAAATCTACACTTCTATCTTGGCCCAAAAGCGGCAGGCGCACCAGATGATCTAGAAGCTCCCATCATTGAAGCGATTGACAATGCTACAAGTACGGTATATTTAGCCACGCAGCAATTGGAATGTTTAGGTATTATCAATGCGTTGATTACAGCTCGAAAGCGAGGAATCCGAGTCAGAGCCATACTGGAGCGCGACTACCTCTTATCTAGATCTCCTCGCAAAGAACCTTGGGAACAAGGCGGATCTAATGAGGACAATCGACAAGCATTGATTGCCCTATTTCGGGCTAAGGTAGATATCCGAATCGATCGATCATCAAGAACCTTGCACAATAACTTCCTCGTTATAGATCATCGAAAGAAAGGATTGGGGACCGTCATTACGACTTCCGCCAATCTAACGCCAAGAGGGGTGGGATTACACTATAATCATCTACTCATAATCAAGGATGACAAGGTTGCCAAGGACTTCTATCAGGAGTTTGATGCGATCTGGGAAGATGATCCTCGATTTAGTCATGGCGATACACCCGTTGAAATCATGGTGAACGAAATTCGGGTCAAACCGATCTTCGCCCCTAATCATGCCCCAGAAATGGAGTTGATGAAACAAATAGCTAAAGCCAAGGAACGGATTGATTTTGCTATCTATTCTTTTTCAAAAAGCTCAGGCGTGGATGACGCCATGAAGTTGGCTAGCCGTGCAGGTACTAGCATCCGCGGGATTTTCGATAAAAACCAGGCCAACCAGCGTTGGGCTGCAAAGTATGAACTGGAAGCAGAGGGCATTGAAGTATTTTCCTCTACTGGTAAAAACTGGCGAGGTAAAGTTCATCACAAATTGGTAGTCATTGATAATTCAATAGTCATTGCAGGCACCTTCAATTTTAGCCAAGCCGCCAACTTCAATGAAGAAGTGCTTGTCGTACTGGGCGACCTGGAAGCAGAAAGCGATAGTACGATCAACCAACAAGCTGAATTAGTCGCTTTTGCCCGCGCAGAGATAGATCGTTTAATTTTGGAGGCCTAGCCCCCCTACCCTACTTAAATTTTTAACATGGAACCAAACAAACTACACAAAAAGCTGAGACTACTTGATAAAAGTAACATTTGTGTGCTGGAGGCCCCTTCTTCCTTTCTTTCGGCAATAACTGACTTGCCTTTCCACTCTGAAGCCCAGGGAACACCAGATGCAGTTATGATTTTCGCCCCAGATATGAGTCATTTGCAGCGATTACTGCGCATTTCTTCCCAATTGGGTCCGAAGGACGTACTCTTCTGGGCTTGCTACCCAAAGCTGTCTTCCGCTTTAAAAAGCGACATAAGTCGAGATGGAATCTTCCACACCGCACAGGAATTCGGACTACGGCCAGTGACACAGGTAGCCATTGATGATACCTGGTCCGCGATGCGGCTTCGACCTCATGACCGAGTTGGTAAGTAAAGTCTAATCAATACGGATTTTACAGTACTTCTTTTGGTTGGCCCTGAAATCCACCGCTTCCACTACATACTGTCCTTTTCTAAAGCCTTTAATATCAATCTCTGAGCGTATCTGACCTGTTGGATAGTTGTCGATCAACTCTTCGTCACGGTATAGTCGAATGAGTTTAGATTCGTCTGCTTTGATCACCAGTTGCTTGCGGCCATCCATTGGGAATACTACTTCGGATAAATCGGAAGTCTCAAAATCATGGCTAAATAGATCATATCCTATGATGGTGATTGGGAAGCGCAATGTTTTTCCTGAATCATCTTTCAGTTCAAGGTATTCTTCCTTAATATCAGCGGGAACTTTGATTGCTAGGGACAGCACACTATCTCGTTCTGGTTTAAAGGTCTTTTGGTTTACGATCATCAACTGGCTAGAGGAACTACTGAGCGTAAGAGGGAAGTCGCCTGTTCCTTTGATGTGGATGGGTATATCCACCTGTACCGTCTCCCCTATTCTTCCCTCAACGATTTGATTGCGATCAAAGAACATCAATCTGCCCAGAGCTATGTATTTGATTGGAGTAGACCGATTCAACTCTTCTTCGATCATCCAGACTAATCGCCCAGGCTCATCATATTCATAGGTAAAACGTACTACCTTATCTGGGCCTGAGATAGTCCGTTCCTGCAATTTCCCATCTATGCTGTACATTCTTGTGCTATCCAGAGTGGGTAAGCGATCCTTCTCAGGAAAAAGAACAGCTTGTTGATTTTGCATGCCATCCAACTTCACTCCTCGCATGAAAGCCTGTTCTCTAGTGAGGTGTCCCTTCTTTTTGGAATAAAATCCAATACTTCTAATCTCTCCTCCTGGGTAGTAGGTGGTAATCTTAAGGTGTTCCACTCCATCATCATCTTGATAGCTCATCGTATCCAATTGAGCCTGGCCTGACAGGGTAAAGGAAAAGACAAACAAAGGGAGGTAAAGCAATAGTTTTTTCATGATGAGTTTATTGGATAGATGATAATTATGCCGAATGAGACGTGCGACAGCTCCACAAATACAAATCGTCCGAAATGATCTATACAATTTATCGACTTTTGGGGCAAGCTTCAAGTTGTGGTAGGATTCGAGCATTTTGTGATACAGGGATATCAGGGATTGTACTATTTTAGCCCAGCTTAGGCCTAGCTAAGAAATTGCCAGGCTAATGGTAGATACAATCATAAAACAAAACCAACTTATCATGTCGACAAGTGACAAAGCTGTTGTTGTACCAAAGGAACTGCTTTTACCTTTTGTTCTCATCACCAGTCTATTCGCTCTCTGGGGCTTTGCTAACGATATTACCAATCCAATGGTTTCTGCCTTTAAGAAGGTGCTGGAACTCAATAATACTCAGGCCTCTTGGGTTCAAATGGCCTTTTACGGCGGTTACTTCACCATGGCACTGCCAGCAGCTATTTTTGCCAAGCGGTATTCCTACAAAAAAGGGATCTTATTGGGGCTCGCATTATATGCTACAGGAGCCTTACTCTTCTACCCTGCTGCGGCCTATGAGGAATTCATCTTCTTTCTGCTAGCTTTATACATTCTTACATTTGGTCTAGCTTTCCTAGAAACCACGGCGAATCCTTTCATTCTCTCCATGGGTCCTGAGGAGACCGCCACCCAACGACTAAACCTGGCTCAAGCGTTCAATCCCATCGGAGCGCTGGCAGGTTTGTTTGCTGCACAGACATTTATCTTAGGATCCTTGCAATCAGACGATCTGGATGCCGCAGGTAATCCCATATATGACTCCCTCACCGCCTCAGCCAAAGCAGCTGTTAGAACAGGGGATCTCATGGTGATCCGGAATCCTTATGTTATACTAGGGCTCGTTGTGATCGGCATCTTAGTGGTGATTGCTTTAGTAAACATGCCGGAAAAAGAGGAAAAGGATCTCGGCGGGAGCGTGGGGACAGCTATCGCTCGAATTTTCAAAGGGGCTAAATTCAGAGAAGGGGTGCTAGCCCAGATGTTTTATGTAGGGGCACAAATTATGTGTTGGACCTATATCTATCAATATGCAGAGTCTATCGGTATCGATAACCGCTCTGCCGTCCCTTATGCCATGACCGCTTTGGGTGTATTTCTCGTTGGTCGATGGATCTGTACTTTGCTACTTCGGTACTACAGCGGAGGTAAATTGCTTCTAATCTTCTCTGTCTTAGCAGCTGTATTCACCTTAGGGGCGATCTTCATCCAGGGAATGACGGGATTATACAGCCTAGTGATGATCTCTTTCTGTATGTCACTCATGTTTCCGACCATCTATGGCTTGGCCCTGGAAGATTTGGGTGATGACGCCAAGTATGGTGCTGCATTCTTAGTTATGGCCATTGTCGGTGGAGCAATTATGCCTTTAGCACAGGGTGTACTCCTCGATATAGGTGGCAGTGGCTATACGGATACACTTATATTAGGTGTGCCAGAAGTTAATTTCTCTTTTGTTCTACCGCTATTCTGTTTTGTGATGGTGGGACTTTACGGATATCGAGTGAATAAGATGAATACCGAATCCTAATAAATTGTCACTCCCGATTAGTACTAATAGAAGGAATATTTCTTCAGTAACAAGAACTCAAGTAGCGCCCTTTCAATCTGATTTTGAAAGGGCGCTATTGTATTTTTGCTTCTCCCCTACCCTATTCTTCTCCTGATCCTCACGAATCACCCGTTCTTTTTATTGATGACTATATCCGTAGCTGAATAAGATATCCGATACTAGTGCTCATAAAAACCGAGTTGTCTTGTTCCCTCTGATACTGCCATGATCTTCTATAGGTGAATACACTGTCAGAAATGTCAGCTTGTATTACATAGATATGGTAGCCTATTTTCTCGTCTACTGAAGTTGTTTCCTGTTAATTGAAGGATTCATCTATTCTCCCTTCTACCGCAAACAAAAACATCATGCATTAAATGGACTACGTTTGTCCAAGTCTAGAACTATAAATCCTCTATGCGTAGAATACCGAAAAATCAAAAAAGGCTGCTCTTCATTTCTTGCTTTAGAAAATTGGGAAGCTTCTTTTTTACGTGAAATTGTATAAAAAGACTTTTCGATTTATCTGTTAATATTCCATTTTTTGAATCTGAAGGAAGATTTCAGAAATAGATTCAAAAAGTAAGAAAAAACATAAAAACAAGAATTTTAAAATTTGAGCTCTAGAGGCGATCCCGGATCCAATCGACAAATTCTACCTGCCGGGACAAAAATGAGCTCAGAACGGCTTAAAATCCCCTCAAAATGACTTTCCTGGTCAAGTTTTAATCCTCCAGAAGCGAAACCGGAGACTCTTCTTTTATTTAACCTATTTCACCTAGGTGAAATAGGTTAAAAATGCCAACAATTGCACAATGTAAACATTTTCAATCATTTGAACCTTTTAGACAGTTTGTATCACAGGCAGAATATCCTAAAAATAAATCATTTAGCTAATAAATGTGCCCTAGGGCATATTGGATCACATAGGGAAACCTAGATATACTTGCTATAAAAGGGTGAAATTGTCAAACTAGATTCTATTTTTGCAAATAGGTCAACATGTAAAACCAGGTCAATATATTTAGCCTCGATCAACAAGTATATCTATGACCTCTTGTTTAGACTAGTGGAAAAATTCAATATAGAGCATCAAGTTAGTATAGAACATCTAATAGTAACAATAGAACATTTAGCATCAATAACCACTATACTCTATTTTGAATACAAGATCGAATATTGATAAAATTATTACTTGGTTAAATTTATTATATTTTGAATATATTCATGCTAGGCGGCAAATGCATCAGAGGTAACATAGTCCATAAATAATCTATATTTGAACTTTTCTAAATTTTTGCTCAATAGTAAATAGCTAGACAAGCTATAAAATGTTAGATATCTCACCTTTTTTTAAAATATCAAAAATACTTTCTATAATAAATTGCTTATCTATTTCAAAATGATTAAATTTGTAATCAATAATGGATAGTATATCATTTTATACTATTTTATCTAGTAAACATTAACATAAAATATATACTTGGTAAACTAGATAAAAATGGTTTAATTTTTCACCTATATGTATAGGGTTTTATATAGAAAAAATATTGGCTATGCATTATTTATTAAATATATAAACAAGGTCAGCTTTAAAACATAGCGTACATGGCACACATTATTACAATGGCTAATCATAAAGGTGGAGTGGGGAAGACCTCTTCTGTGCAGAATATCGGTGCAGGTCTGGCAAGAGCTGGTCAACGCGTTCTACTAATTGATTTTGATCCTCAAGCCAATCTCTCTGATGGATTCGGATACCGCGATCTAGAATTTGGCATTTTTGAGGCCATGTTAGGAGAAATCGAAGTACCCA
>ENA-UENT01000771-UENT01000771.1-marine-metagenome-genome-assembly--contig:-NODE-771-length-13180-cov-3.341599_pt1 | contig 13180 bp, 10 predicted proteins | sample MGYA00237879_ERZ529330 | MGnify/ENA primary metagenome ERZ529330 (study PRJEB26372, sample SAMN05368345) | marine metagenome | biome: cultured habitat; feature: ocean water; material: water; isolation... | reverse complement strand
GCCTTTTTCCGAGTTTAGGCTTGGGTATTGGAGTGGCTTCTTTCACTTCTTTTCAGCTTAGTCTTTGGATCTTACCTGTTACCCTAGCTTTACTTGTATTCTTCCATAGGCGAAAGCCCCTACCCCATCAACAATGGTGGTTTGGCGGCACCCTATACTTATTCTTGTTTTGCTTAGGCTTTATTCTGTATCAGAAACAGCAAACTCAGTTTTATCCGAAGGAGCTACAGCAATACGAAGGCCATGAAATGAGCGCAAGTGGCAAAATTCTCCAGGCGGAAACTGGAGCTCGATTTACCCGAATTGGGTTACAGTTGGAGTGGGTGGATAGTATGAATGGGGAAGGACAACCGCCACATGGCAGGATTTTGCTTTACCTACCCGATTCAACTACTGCTTATGGCGCTGGAGATCGAATTGAATTCCAAGGGCGGGTTCAGTCTATCCCAGGACCTAAGAACCCTAAGGCCTTTGACTTCGCAGCTTATATGAGGAATCAAGGGTATTACATCCAGTCGTTTGTGAAAGCAGGACATTGGCGGCATCTTCCGGATTCTCAGGCTATAAGCCTCGTAAGTACCACCGAAAAACTGAAAACCTATTGTCTATCCGTCCTACAACAGCATTTACCTACCCCAGAGACCTATGGCATTGGGGCTGCTTTAATTACAGGACATCGGCAGGCACTAAGCCCTGCAATTCGCAATAGCTACGCCAATACGGGGGCGATGCATGTACTAGCGGTATCGGGTCTACACGTTGGTCTCATCTACTTGGGACTCCAGTTTTTACTCCGTTTCTTGGGAAAGGGATATGGGACCAGAAAATGGCTACGTGTAGGTTTGCTGCTATTGGGCATCTGGGGTTTCGTGTACTTCACTGGAGCTACTGCTTCCGTAGTCCGGGCGGGGTGGATGTTCTCCTTTATCATCATCGGACAAAGCCTGAAACGTTACACCAATATCTACAATACTATTGCGGCTTCGGCTTTCTGCATGCTTCTATATAATCCGATGCTCCTTCTTAATATCGGGTTTCAGCTCTCCTATCTGGCCTTACTAGGTATCGTCTTTTTCCAACCTTATCTCTACCGAGCGCTGTACTTTCGACCGAAATGGCTGGATTACCTTTGGAAACTGTCCAGCGTAGCCCTTGCTGCTCAGCTAACCACCTTACCTATCAGTCTCTTCTACTTTCATCAATTCCCTGTCTATTTCCTACTATCTGGCTTGATTGTGGTCCCGGCAGCTATGGCCATTCTAAGTGTGGGAATGAGCCTGTTCGTGCTGGCAGGCGTTCCATTTCTAGGAACGCTACTGGGCAAGCTGCTCTTCTTGATCATTAAAACTATGAATGCGGTAATCTTCTTTCTGGAGAATCTGCCGTATAGCACCCTCTCAGATATTTGGCTCGGGATAGAAGGGATGGGCATACATTTCCTGCTCGTTTTCCTACTAGCCGTTGCTCTCCTGGCTCCCAGCAAAAGTATGGTCTATGCGGTTTTAGGTATGGTTGCTCTAGTTTGTGCTCAAGTATCCTGGCAGTCTTGGCAGCGATTCAATCATCGAGAAATCGTCATCTATCAAGTCAGAGATCAAACCGTAGTGGATTGCATCAGCGGACGACGCTGCCTTCGAATCATCGACTCATCCAAGACTGAAAAAGACCGAGCTTGGGCAACCGATAATTATCTGAGCTATCGAGGTATCAAAGAAGTTAAAACGGTGCACTGGCAAGATTCGAGTAGCAGCTCAGAGTGGCACTTCCAAGGCGGCTTTTTGCAATTCCAGGATTTTAAAATGGCTATGCTGCATGAATTACCCAAGGACCTGGCATTTGCCCCGGTCTTTGATCTCGTGCTTTTACATAGCAATCCCCGATTTGAGCTTCCTGATCTCCAAGGACGGCTTCCCTCGCAACAGCTGGCTTGGGATGGGTCTAGTGCCTACTATAGAGCTAAGGAATGGAAGGAGGAGTGTGCAACACTGGGTATAGCCGGTTATGATGTGAGAGCGGAGGGGGCGCTGGTGATTGAGTTGGGGCGTTAGTAGGATACTAACGACAACTAGGATACTAACGACAACAACAGTGGAACACTAACGACAACTAGTGGGGCACTAAAGACAACAAATAAACTAAAGGTTGGATTGGGGTGTTTTGATGGAATAGACTATTTAAATGCCCAGATCCTATGGCCTTTGCTACTAATCAGCACTTCGTATATCATGAACCCTTAGCGGGGCCAAATCCTCCATTTTTCGAATTGAAAGCGATTGAAGTGGCTACTAGTTGTAGTACAAATACAAGCCACCGTTCTGATCATTACACCATATTCTTTATGGAGGAAGGGACAGGCGATTATTGGGTGGATTTCAATTCTTTCCAGATTGATGGCGCGGGTATCTTCTTTCTTTCGCCAGGTCAAGTGCTAACGGTTGAGGCGGAGTCGATGAAGAAAGGGTATGAAATTAATTTCGATCGCGAATTCTACTGTGTGGAAACGCACGGTAAGGAGATTGCCTGCAATGGCGTTTTGTTCAACAATATGCACCGGGCTACCTTTATCCCCCTGGACAGTGCGGACCTTGACATCTTCCAGCATTTGATCAAACAGATGGTACAAGAGCTCCGGAGTCCAGGTCAAGCCCATCGGGATATGCTCGATGCCTACCTACGAATGTTTTTGATCGAAGCCTTGCGGAGAAATGACAAAAAGGCTAGCCCGAAGACCGATGAACGGGATGATGCAAACCGTCTTGTTGGAGAATTCATCGCATTGGTGGATAAGCATTTTCGCAAGGTCCATTCCATAGCTGATTACGCTGAGATGCTCCACGTATCTCCTAAATCAATTGCCAAGCGCCTTAATGCTACGGGTTACAAAACCCCTACGGAAATCATTCGTGACCGAATCGTACTGGAAGCGAAGCGTGATTTGCGCTTTACACAAAAATCAGTGAAGGAAATTGCCTTTGATCTAGGCTTTGAAGATCCGGCCTATTTTACGCGCTACTTCAAAAAGTCAGCACAAGAATCTCCCTTAGCCTACCGTGCGGCCTATCTAGAGAACGGCTAGTAAAGCCCCTAAATAGTACCTTTCACCAACCTTTTTTGCTTCCAAAAGCACAAAAATACAAGTTGGGAACTTCTGTCCAAGTCTTGGGAACTTCTGTCCATTCTATTCGGAGCGGCTTGCCCCTATCTTTGTATTGTCAATAAGAAATGGTAACAGATGAAGACCAAAACTAAAAACTTAGCCAAGTGCTTCATCACAAATCAGATAAAATGAGAGAGATTAAAAATGTCAGCGAATTCCAAGCTATTGCCGCACAAAATAAACCTGTATTATTGGACTTTTATGCAGATTGGTGTGGACCTTGTAGGGTACAATTACCTATCGTAGAACAGTTGGCTGATAAGTACAATGAAGACTTCATCATCGCCAAAGTGAACGTGGACCATGTGGGTGAATTGGCACAGGAATTTGGTGTGAGAAGTATCCCTAGCTTATTCTTCCTTCAAGGTGGAGAAGTAAAGGAAAGACTGGTAGGCATCCAAACGGCTGCTACTCTAGAGAAAAAGATTGAAAATTACACAGTTACAGCATAAGCAATAAGCAACATTGGCCCTGCCAATGACTAAATATAAGGCGTAGATTATCGTAAAAAGTACGGCCGACTGTCACTTACTCGTGGCAGTCGGTCTTTTTTTGGAAACTAAGCCTCATCTGAGCCTAGCTGATTCTATATCGGCTGGAAAATTGTCCACATAGCAGGAACTTTTGTCCATTCAATTACTGCTAAAAGTCCTGCAACTTGCTACTATCATTAACCCATAAATCAAGATAGTTATGCTACTTCAAAAAGTTCTTCAACGCATCAATGAAACCATATCTCCATCCCAAGTGCAAGCTTGCCCTAATTGTTGGGGATTCTCCCAGTGGGCTGATAAAGATTGCCACACTCAATTTGACCTCGACAAAGGACAACAATCGGAGGTGTGGAGTCGGAATGGATTTATTCGTAGATTTGTAAAAAGGGTAATAGGATGATCACCTTACAATATGCAGAACGCAATGCGCAGGTCGCAGAAATAGAAGATCGCTTACAAGGGCTTTCCTTGGCTTTCGAAAGTAAAAGTGTATCCGAGGCAGGAGACTTGCAATTGGTTGATGGGACCAAACAGGTTCAGGGCTTAGCAAAAATCCAAGCTCACTTGGATGAACTGAGTCAAGAGCTGCATCAATGGTACTATTGCAACTGCTAAGAAATTGCTTTTTTATTGTAACTGTTGTTCGTAGTTTAAAATTACGAACAACAGTTACAATAAAATAAAAAGCCCTCCCCACCGGTTACCTTTTTCCTTCCCACACTATTAATAGTAGAAATTACCGGAAGGATGAAAAGACTTCTCCAAACTATCTACTATTTTACTCGAACCGAAAGAATCGGCATCTTGGTGCTTTGTTTCTTATCGGTCGCCCTGCTTTTCCTTCCCCGTTTATACCCCTTGATGAGCCCGCCGGCTAGTTATGACTTCACAGATTTCAAAAATCAAATTGCAGCCATGCAAGCTTCTGCTGAGTCCGCTTCCATCAAGGTCAAACGCTTTCCCTTTGACCCAAACAAGGCGGATTTGAAGGAATGGCAGAAGTTAGGGGTGAGCACTAAAGTCGCGCAGACCATTATCAATTTCAGAAAAAAAGGGGGGCATTTCTATGGAAAGAAGGACTTACAAAAGATATATGGTCTTTCACCCAGCCTATACGATAGTTTGGAAGCCTTTATTCGGATTCCAACAAAGGAAAGGCCTTTAGCACTAAAAACTCAAAAGCAGGAGATCGTCCCAATTCTATTCCCCTTTGACCCCAACAAGGTTTCGGCCGAAGAGCTAGGCCGGCTGGGTATATCCAGTAAAGTAGCGCAGACCTGGCTCAAGTTTCGCGGCAAAGGCGGTGTATTCCGAAAACGTACGGACGTGAAGAAAGTCTATGGTCTCAGTGAGAAAAAATATGAGGCACTGAGCGCCTTCATCAATATCCCAAAATCTACAGGCAAGGACTCTTTAATCTCAAGCAATTCCCATTTTCCCCCTGATATTATCCCCACTTCCTATGAGCATGCAGCTGTGGCGGTCGATATTAATCAATCGGAATCAAGGGATTGGGAACAACTTAAGGGCATCGGCCCAGCTTATGCCCGCCGCATCCTAAATTTCCGGGAAAGGCTGGGTGGCTTTGTATCCATTGATCAAGTGGCCGAAACCTACCACCTACCAGATAGCACCTTCCAGCAAATACGCCCATTCTTACGGGCTTCTCCCATCAAGAGCCAAATAGCAATCAATCAAGTTGATGCCAAAACACTTCAAGCTCACCCCTTTATCAATTGGAAGGAAGCTAATGCCATCATCAATTACCGTTACCAGCATGGGAACTATAGTCAAGTAGATGACCTATATTCACTCCATGCCCTTTCAGAGGAGACAATCCTTAAGATCGGTCCGTATCTTAGTTTTGAATGAATGAAAAATCTAATTCCCCAAAAAAATCAGGAAGAAATGGCCAGTCACAATGACTTAGGACAGGAAGGGGAGCAACTCGCTCGCACGTACCTAGAAAGAAAAGGTTATCGGATCATTGTCAGCAACTGGCGGCATGGCCGGGCTGAAATAGATCTGATTACCACTTATGATAACATCCTGGTATTCGTAGAAGTCAAGACTAGAAGTAGCAGCCAATTTGGGCAGCCAGATGAATTTGTGGGCCCAAAGAAGGAACAACAATTAGCTAAAGCAGCCTGCGCCTATATGGAACAGGTGAGATATCAAGGTGAAATCCGTTTTGATGTTGTGGCTGTTTTACTCCCTCCACAAGCACCCGCCGAAGTGAACCATATCCAAGACGCCTTCTTTCCTGGTGTGGGATGGGGTTGATTGAATCACTTACAGTTTGCTGTCCCAAAAAGTATAGGTAGGATGATCCTCTGATCCACCAAGCGACTCCAAGAGTTCCTCCATCATTACCTTCCTTTTGTCTTCGTAGCGGTCTCGTTCAGCAGTGATCCAATTCTTTACCGCAACCTCTGATTGCTTGACCTGACTGAGTTTCATCACATTATCGATATGAAACAAAGCATCATACCAGTTCTTCAAGCCGGTTAATTCGGATAGTAATACAAATTGACACACACTTTTCTTATCAGGATCTGAAACGGCTCTCACTTGATCAAGGTCGTCAAATGCATTGAGTAAGCACCGGCTATTGGCATCCTCATTCTGGATGAAAGTAGTATAGGCAGCTTGGAAGTTGGCAAATAGCGTCATCGCCTCAGACTTAGGAAGATCGCTGGCCGTATTGGTTATACTTTTCAGGTCTTCGATGAGTTGATGGGTACTATCATACACCATATCTAGCGTAATCAAGCTCGGAACAGCTTCGGAGAGTACTTCATCTCTGGGACTGTTTTCCTCTTGGGTCTTAAATAATGCGCGGGCTTCTGCCGCTGCGGACTCAGCCTCCTCATAGCGTTTAAGTTTCCAGGCAGCCAAGGCTTTGACGGTCAAGGCATTCCCAAGGACATCGCTCTCTTGCAATGCCCCTTTCTTTTTCAGGGCTTTATCTAGTTTATCCAATGCACTTTGATACAGCTGTGTATAGCTTAGGTTGTTGGAAGTTCCTTCTCCCTCTGTATTCAAGACCTGACTTAAGGTGGGTACAACATCAGCTGGTGCATTGTCGAAACGCGTGGCCAAGACATCTTTCATCTCTTTTTCAGCACCTTTGCTGAAGTCTGCACTGGCACCTTGATACAGCTGAATTGCCGGAAAACAGGCTGGGAGTAAGAGTATTACTAATAGACTAAGTATAGTGGGATAAGTATAGGATTTCATAGATTTTCTAGTTTAGAGTACTCGAATAAGTGATATTGAATCGATGTCTTAAGACTCCTCCAACATCAGGGCCTCTTCCAATTCTTCTAGGCTAAATGCTAGATTCTGATTTAGCTTATCTATTGCACCTTGAATGGCTTGCAAAGCTTTATCGACTTCTTCTTGATTGGCCGGGACTTGAGACAAGCGTAGTAGAAATAGATCTATTACGGCCGTGATCACTTCGCTTTGCGTGAGCGTCCAAGTGCCTGCGGATTGGTTATCTTCATCGTATAACTTAATGAAAAGTCCCTCCAGTGCATAGCTCAACACTAATTTCTTCTTTGAACCATCTTCCATGATCACGTTGATCAACAACTGCTTACGGAAAGAAACGGCTTGTAAACAGGCCTGTATCAATCTCCTTAGTGCCTCGTAGGTCAATCCCTGATCCTTCGGAATCACCTCAAGGGCCTGGAAGATGATCCGCAGCAACAATTGTATCCATTTGTCTCTGCTAATCCATTGCGGATTATTGGCTACGGCTTCTAAAACCATCCCTGCGATCTCAGATATCTGTTCTAAGGAGAGACTTGGCTTCCATTTCCCTCGCTTAGGTTTTGCCGTGATTACGCGTAGACACTCCTCTATAGCAATCGCTAGAATGTACCTAGATCCCGTAGGCTTAACATCCGTAATCAACTCAACATGGTCCGCACTGTATAAGAGCACCAATCTTACCATCTCTGGAAACAGGTCCGGTGTGTCTAGTTTTGAAGCCTGTAATGCTCCCGCTGTATCTCTTATGATCTTCTGGAATACCACATCTTTCGTAATCAATTCGGGATAAGCTTCAATCACCTGTAATGCTGCCTCCACCAGATCATCCATCCGATCTTCATCCCAAGACCCTCGCTTGGCTATATGCTCATCTTCAAATAAGATCAAGTACAATAGCAATAGAATAGTCTTATTCGGGTGCTGGGTCATTAAGGTCTCCAGCACATAATAAAGGAGGTCCTCTAGTAGGGCCAGGCGATCTTCCTCAGCATTATCCTTAGAGAATACATAGGCTAGAATCAAATCTAAGACCTTATCCAATAGGACAAGTTTGTCTTCGGTTTTACCCCATTTAATCTCATCTAAAATAGAAGGATGAAGCGCAGCAGTACGCAGCAGGATCGGTAGTAACCAGGCTAGGGTACGCTCCTTCAATCGTTGTTCCTTTGGAATTCTGGCGAGGGCCTCGAATGCGGACTTTAGAACGGCTTGGTAAATGCTGCCGCCCCGAACCTTGGACAATACTACGGAAGGATATTCCACTAAGAGGTCCAAAATATCCTCTACAATTTCTAAGAGTTCATCAGCAGTGAGTGACAAAGGCGGTTCTCCATTCGTTTCTACTTCCGCTATGGCCTCTAGCAGCATTCTCAATGCCTCTACCAGCAAGTACTTAGTCTCACCAGCTTCACTGGGAATCAGGAGTTGGAGGTTTTGGGCCGTGTTGGAGAGGATGAGGCGAGCCAACTCTGGAAGTAATCCGGCCTGTTTCCAAGCCTTGTTTTGCAGTGCTCCACTGATTCCAACAATGATATTCTTAAGCGGTACCTCCCTTGTGACTAACTCAGGGTATTCGGTCAGCACTTCCAGTCCAGCTTCCACCAATTCATCCGCCAAAGCGGCATCAAATCCATCGCTATAATCTACATCAGGATCTTCGAATAAAATGAGATCAATCAAAATCAATCCCTTGCTGTCTGGGTGATAAGCTAGAATAACATCTAGGATGTAGTCTAGCAGATCCATCAAAAGGGCAAGTCTAGTTCCTCCGCTGGTCTGCGAAGATTTGAAGACAAAAGTGAAGACAAGTCGTAATGCTTTCTTCAGCACCGTTTCTTTATCCGCTTGGCTACCCCATTTGATAGCGACCAATACTTTAGGACTAGAGGCTGCTGTCAGCAAGCTGAGTTTGATGATAGCTTCCAAAGATGCTGGGTCCAATCGCTCCGACTTTGGGATCTCTTGTAAAGCCCCGAAGACCTCTTCCAGAACGGTTTGAAGCAAGGAATCTTCTCCCGCTTCTGCCAACAACCATTCTGGATGCATCACCAGATGATCGAATACTTCCTCGATGATAAGCATGGCCTGTCTCCAACTGATCTCTGGCTGCCAGGTATTGGGGTCCTGTGAACTAGACAGTCGAGACAAAAGCTCTTCTAGAGCCAGCAGCAAGAGGTAGTTCGGTTTGCCCGTATCCGTGGGTACGATGAGGAACAGATTACGCCCGGTATAATCGAGAACGAGTCGCAGCAGATCAGGCAGCACACCTTTTTTCCGGAAGGAAGAGGCTTCTAATGCTCCAGCTACTCCACTAATGATCTCTTGAAGTGACACCTTACCCGTCAAAAGGTCAGGATGACTTTCCAGCACATCCAGTGCTGCATTGATTAAGGCATCGGCTAAATCTGCATTAAACCCACCACTGTATTGAACATTGGGATCTTTGAACAAGATAAGGTCTACCAGTGCTAGGCATCGCTCGTCCGGATACTCACGGATCAACACCTCTAGTACGTATTCTAGCAAATCAACCAGCAATTCCACACGCTGTCCCGGGGCCACTTTCTTCTTGTCAAATACATAGGCGAAGATGAGATCCAAGGCCTTCTCCAGGATGACCACTTTCTCTGCCGAAGCCCCCCAAGGGACGCGATCAAGCACCGCCTGACAAGTGGCTATCGTACGGATATTAAGCTGTATCAATAATTCAAGTACATCGAGGTTGAGTCGTTCCTCTGCTGGTATTTTAGACAAGGCATCAAAGGTAACCTCTAGGGCCTTCCTCAATAATTTCTTGTCCTCCACCTCAGTCAACACCCATTCTGGGTTCAGCACTACTTCATCTAGGATGTGATTCGCTATCGCTAAAATGTGACGCTTGGATAAGCGGGGTTTCCAGGGGCCGGGCGTATCATGTTTGCTGATTACCAGAAGGAATTCACGGATGGCCTCTACCAACAAATGGCGGGGTCCCTCCGTCGGTCGCCCCATTAATGTGGACAGATGACTAGCCGTATGCTCTAGGATTAGTCGAACCAGTTCTGGCAGGAGATCCGGTCTATCTTGTATCCCGGCTTCTGCCATGGCTTTACTCACGCCGACCACTATCTGTCTAAAGCCGTCCCGTTTTGCGATCAACTCTGGATGTATAGCAATTACCTCAAAGGTGGACTTGACCAGACGATCCAAGGCGTCCAAATTGAATCCACTTTGCAGATTAATTTTGTCTGGATCATTCAGGATGATATCCATCAGAATGCCACCCGTTTTCTCAATGATCTCACTCACCCCTTCATTCGTATTGAACACTAAGCCTGGGGCTTCGAACACGTAATAACCTGCATTCTTTACCATGCTACGCATCAGGAGTTGCCCCCATTGCAGCGGCACCTCATCATCTTTACGCTTGGAGTATTTGAAAACATCCTTTGCAATCCCTGCGGTGGTGGCTTCAATAAAGGCTTGCAATTTTTCGTCCTTCGTAATCTCATCGCTTAGATCCTTGACTACCTCTGCAGCAGCGATAAACAAGCGGGGTACAACTACCTTGGACAAATCCCTTACATCTTCCGTCTCACTAAACTCTACGCGATCAAGTCCCGTCAAAAAGTGGCGCATGGTTTTGCCAAAGGTGGAATTGACGTTTAGTGCTCCTGGTACTTGATTAAAGTAGTCAATGCCAATTTCTACCAAGGTACCTGCCACCATCTTGAGCGGCGTATTCCTGGGTTGACTTCCATCTTCCCACTGCTTCACTCGAAGAAGGGCGACTAAATCATCCGTATTCACTCCATCATGATCCACATCTCCCTCTCGATCTTTCTTGAGCTGGAAACTCAGGGTTTCGTAATAATCTATATACTCATCCTGCTCTTCCAGGAGGAGACCATTATCAAACTTCTTAAATAGAAATTCGAGGCGTTCGATCTGTTTGACAAACTGTTGCCCGCCCTTCAACTCATCATCATCTCGAAAAAAACGATGGGCGCGATCTGCATTGGGACGAACATCGAACTTGGGAAGTGGGAGGAAAATGGTTTTGGACTTGGCACTTTTGGCGTAAGCCCTTTGGAGGTTTTTACCGAGCTTGATAGCTGAATTAATAGCTAGAATGATAGCTTCGGCAGTTAACGAAATGGCCATTGGTGTTTGTTTGCGTTTCTATGATAGGGATTCGGAATAAGCTTCGAAAAGAGAAATTTCAAATTCCTCGTCTTTAGGATCATTCCTGCTAAATTAAACGGACAAGTCGAATAAGTTCTTATTTCCGCTAAAGCATTACTACTTTTCATTTAGCTTTGGTCGAAGCTACTAAATTTCATCCGAATACAAAGTACACATTATGTTCAAATATCATTCCCTAGTCCTGATCCTTTGCTTGTTGGGGAGCACCCTCACCACTGCCCTGGCGCAGGATACCAATGCCATCACAACCGTTATCTTTGTCCGTCACGCCGAAAAAGCAGATGATGGCACTCGAAATCCTCCACTGAATATTTATGGCCAGGAACGAGCCGCCCGACTGGCACAACTACTTCATCTTACGGAACTTGCTGGCATCTATTCTACCCCCTTTAATAGGACGCAGCAAACGGTAAAGCCCTTAGCCGCTGCATTAAACCTGGAGGTAAAGGAATACCCGCCGCTCAAATTAGATGCTCTAGATCAATTGGTAATAGATCAAAAAGGGAAGACTATTCTAATTGTGGGACATTCCAATACGGTACCGGCAATGGTCAACCATTTGCTCGGTGAAGAAAAATTAGAACAGCTCAGTGAAAATGAATACGACAAAATATTTATGCTACAAATCACTGATAATCAAACGCAATTACTTCAATTGAGCTTCTAGTCGCCCTTTTTACACTTCCGAAGTCTTAAAGACTTCGGAAGTGTAAAAAGCCCCCTCCCCTCTTTTGGCACGCTTTATGCCATTTGCTAATATATCCACAACATCTATCCTCCCCCACATCGGTTTAAGTCTGCACCACAACCTTAATTCCTTAAAAAATCGTTAAAGGTAGGCCCAAAGCGGAATTATTTTGCTTTTCAAAACATATATAGAATAGAGGTGTTTATTAGTCGATAAATGTGGCGAGATATCGCAGAAACAAGCAACTTATTGACCAATAGAAAACCAAAATCTAGAGCCTATAGAAACAGAACCATACTTTTATTTAACTTAAAAAGTTACCCCATGAAAAAGCATTTTTCAAACAGATTGGAAGCCATAGATTGGATCGCGGAAAAAGCAGAAAATGAAAGCCAATTTGAAGTAATGCGAGAGCAATTAAACTTCAACTATATCTATACTGGACAATACTTCGTTGAGTATGGAAAGGAAGAAGGTGAGGTAGCTTGGTTAGAAGAGACTGCTTATTAACAGCTAGAAATATATTGGTTCTGTTCCATTTATAGGGGTAAATGTTTGCCCTCTCTTCCCTCTGCCCGTCCCGGGCCATTTGTCCAAATTCTCGCTTTATTATACCGTTTCCTTTACTTAGCTGTTTTTTCTTTATTATTTTTGTGCCAGCAAGAAATCTATCACAACGATAACAACTTCAGTATCAAAGTAATCCCTACCGCTTAAGCAAAACACCTGAATTCAGCGAAGCTAACCATAATCTCAGTTTTGTCAATCTGTCTAAGTTAACGGTAACGATATGCCCTCTTCAGCAAGAAGATGTTAGTCAAGACACTATTAATTAGATATACTCCTAGCTAATAAAACGGCATCTAACCCAGCTCCAAATATTGTAGTAAATACTTCTAGTGCAAGGATAGATTTCTCCATACACACTTTTATAAATCTAAATTAGTTATGAACTTAAGTCGATTACTCACTGTAGTCGTGGGTTTACTCTTTGTGAGTACACTTCACGCTCAAGTTACCACAGCTACCCTTACTGGTGTAGTTCTGGACGACAGTGGCACTCCACTAATCGGTGCCAACGTGGTGGCGATCCACGAACCTTCTGGCACGCAGTATGGAACAACCACTCGAGAAGGTGGTCGTTATACCATTCCCAACCTTCGCGTGGGAGGTCCATACACGATCCAATCTAGCTACATAGGTTTTGACGGGCAAAAGGAAGAAAATATCTTCTTGAGCTTAGCGCAAAAACTAAAGCTGGACTTCGGCATGCAATCTGGTGCCGTCGAATTATCGGGCGTAGAAGTTATAGCAAAGTCCGATCCTATACTCAACAGTGAAAGAACAGGTGCAGAGACCAACATTGGATCTCAGCAG
>ENA-UENT01000769-UENT01000769.1-marine-metagenome-genome-assembly--contig:-NODE-769-length-13251-cov-8.743078_pt1 | contig 13251 bp, 11 predicted proteins | sample MGYA00237879_ERZ529330 | MGnify/ENA primary metagenome ERZ529330 (study PRJEB26372, sample SAMN05368345) | marine metagenome | biome: cultured habitat; feature: ocean water; material: water; isolation... | reverse complement strand
GCTAAATTGACATTTAGCTCTTGATTTGCATTAATAGATCGTACTCACTTCCGGAGATTAATGAAAGAGGCAGGCCTGGGAGACAAGGGTATGGTAGACCCTGCTTCTGTTCAAAAGCTTGGTCGTCTTGAAGGTATTACCGCGATTCTATATGGTAAATTAATACCAACCAGCAACACCATCAAGGTCTATGTAAAAGTGGTTCATCTGGAAGGTCAGGTTAATGAAGCTACCGTCCGGGGAACCATCACTCGCACACCCACAATTGATAATTTTCTCGGTAGTGGAAGTTCCGAACAGGAAAAAAGCGCCGCAAGCCAACAGGGAACGACTCACAGGAGCTCCCAAAGCTTTGTCAATGAAAATATAGAAGTTAAAGTGCTGCAGTGTACCAGGCGTGGGAATACTGTCGACTGCGAAATAGAATTTTTAAGCAAAGGGCGCAATGACAACCTTGTCCTAAGAACGAGTCAAAGCCGGTTGGTAGACGCCAATTGGAATAGTTATCCGGCTTCACGGGTAATTATGAACGGAATGCAAAGCTCACAACAGGTAAACCAACCCCTTGCCGCCAATCAGCCCAAACGTGGAATTATAAGCTTTGGTAATGTACCTGCTTCACTCTCAACTGCTCAGCTTCTGGAAGTCAATTGTACGTCATTGGCGGCCTTCACCTTTACTGCCCAATTTGAGCACATCATTTTAAAACAATAAACAATTGGTTATGAAACCCTTCAACCTACCTTTGTTAATAGCATTCTTGCTACCTACGCTTGCCTTTGCACAGTCTACAGATCGGGAAATAGACAAAATCGCAGGTCAATTAGTTAGTGCCCTAAACAACAATCGAAAAGTAAAAGCAGTAGGCGTTGCCAACTTTACCTATCGCGGAAATGCCCAAACGGCCATCGGCCGCTATTTGGCTAACGAGCTGACACTTGGTATGTCTATGCGTGGCCCACAATTTGATCTTATTCCAAGGGAAGTAGTTGCCGATAGGCTCTACGGTAGCCGTGACGCTGCAAGGCCTGATTTGGGTGCTATTGGAGGGGGAGCAAAGGAAGCAATATTAAAGGAAGATCACGAAACCGAAACGGATCAGCAAGGAGACATCCTAGATGCTGGAAAAATTGTACTTCAAGAGCTTGTCAAGCTCAAAGGCAATGGTTGGAAAAATAGCGATGCTCTGGTATCTGGAGTAATTGAGGATAAGGGAGATGAAATCCGCCTAATAATAACAGTGAACCTAAGAGAATCTGTAATTGGAGGAGCGCGCGGTAACTTCATCAAAACTCCGGATATACGGGATAAGATGGAGGAGCAAGTAGTAGTTGCTACAACCACCTATCCGAAAGGCCCGGTATCTACAAGCGTGCAACTCCCCGCGTCTGGTTCAGCAAATGTTGAACCCTTTAGGCTGGAAAATATGGTTTTCGAAGTGACGGGCTGTCATCAAAGTGCGCGTACTATAGAGTGTAACCTGAATATTGTTTCAGATAAGGACACGGAGCTCTATACTTATTGCAGGAACTCAAGAGTGATTGATGCCAGTAATTCGCATGAGTTCCATGCTATTGAAGTGAAACTGGCAGATGTATCCAGCACAAACTCTGCCCAAAAATCAATAGTGTCAAATATTCCTATACAAGGATTAATTCGGTTTGGCAATGTTGACCAAAAAGTAGTTACTATTGCTAAAATGGAAATATATTTTTATACTCAACAAACACATACGCAGATGGCTACTCTATATAATGTCCCAGTAAGATAAGAGATATATGATTTTAAGTAAGCTGTCGGTTTAATTCATAAAATTAAACCGGCAGCTGTTGTTTAGCAATCTCTGGGATAAAGGGCTTCCTACTTCACCACCACCTTCTCCACATAAACCCGCTCGCCCTGCCGGACTTCCAGCAGCACCGTGCCTTTAGGCAGGTTGCTCAAATCCAGGGTCTCATCCGCCTGTCCGTCAAAGCCGGGGAGTGGGCGGTGCAGAAGCTCCTGTCCACTCAGGCTAAGGATGCGGAGTGTGGTGGGCAAGGCTTCGCCTTTAAAACGTACCCTCAGCTCTCCGCTCGTTGGGTTGGGGGCGACCCGGAACCGCTGTAACTGCAATGGCTGAGATGACAGCCCCTCCTGGGAACCAGGCTGACCAGACTTGGTGTAGATTTCAATTACGCCATTTGCAGCGTCCTGACCATACTTCTCAATGGCGGCTTCTCCTTTGAGCACACTGATGCGGTCAATATCATCAGGCTTGATGTCAAACTGTTCTTCAATATCTCTAACACCAGGATAAGCTATGCCGTTAAGCACAATCAGTGCCGCCGGGCCATCGGGGTCACTCAGGCGTACAGACTTGTCCTCTTTTGAAAAGCCGGTCACCTTGAGCGCATCTTTGTGTGCTACTTCTTCTTCCTTGGTTTCCAGCTCAGGCAGTCGGAAGGATACGGGCAGATTGAATTCGACGGTTACCTTTTTACCGCCCTGCTCGCCGGGCACCCATGTGACTTGTTCCTGCATCAGCCGGGCAATACGGCGTACCTCTTCATCTAACACTGGAGCAACGGAGCGTACTATGCTGTATTCCCGAACCTTGCCAGTTGGTGCGATGATCAGCTTGACGACAACAACGCCTTCGGTGCCGGCCGCCCGGGCTTCAGCCGGGTATTTGATGTTTTGGTAGACGAATTCCAACAATCGCTTTTGTGCACACTTTTCCCTTGCCTGAGGTTCTTCCAGCTCCTCACAGCCGGGGAAGCGGGGCATTTGCTCCGCTACTTTGAAGGTCTCTCCGTCAGCCGGAGCAACTTCCTGTACTTCTTCGGCTTTGTCCTCCAGTTTAAAACGTATGGGAAGTTGGAGGGCAACGTTCACCTTGCGCCCACGCTGCACGCCTGGCACCCAGGTGATTTCCTGCTGCATTTGCTGAGCGACGCGCAGGACCTCGGCATCAAGGGCCTCATTGGCAGGGCGGCTGATGCTGTAATCCTTGATGGCACCATCCTTGCCAATGACCAGCTTAAGCACCGGCATGCCTTCTACCCCGGCTTCTTTGGCGGCTTTGGGGTAGATCAGGTTTTCGTAAATGTAAAGCATAAGCTCCTGATTGGCGCAGGCCTGCCGCTCTTCTGCATTGGCAATTTCCTCACAGCCCGGGAAGCGGGGCATCTCTTCCACAACCTGGAAAACCTCGTCGCCACCATCTGATGCCGGCAGCTTGAATTTGAAGGGCAAGGTCATTTTTGCTGCCACCGCCTGTCCGCTTTCGTCCGTTGCCGGTACCCAGTCGGGTAGCTGGCGAACGACAGCCACCGCTGCCTGATCAAGTGCCTCTCCGGCGCTTTTAAGGACTTTGATGTCCTCAACTGCTCCGCTTTTGCTTACTGTAAATTCAACTACCGCCATACCTTCCTGTCCGGTCGCTTTAGCCGCTTCGGGGTACTTTAGCTTTTGCTGTATGAATGCCATCAGCTTTTCAGTGGTGCATTTTTGCTGAGCGGCTTCCAGCTCCAGGGTTTCGCAACCTTTGAAGACCGGTTGGGGCCCCTCCCCATCATAGATCGCTGATTTGGCCTGGCCTGCCGGGTTGGCGGGCAAGGTAAAGGCAAATGCCAGGGCGGCCAGCAGCGGCAGCGCAAGCGCATACCACAGTAGTTGATGTCGGTGTGATTTCTTCTTTGTCATCATTAGAATCCGTTTTTTTAATTGTACGTGTGAAAAATGGTTAGCTAAGGCAATCGCTTGTCCGGATTGCGATTGCCGGATCAACAAATGGCCGTATGTTGTTTTCTTGGAGTGGTGCAGCACGGCTTCGTCAGCCAGGTATTCGTGCACCGTACGCAGAGAGCGGGTGTATAGATAAATGAGTGGATTGAACCAGAACAGCACGCCCAGTATTTCAGCAATCAGAATGTCGAGGCTGTGCCAGCCGTCCATGTGGGCTTGTTCATGCCGGATGATTTTTGCAGCATCGGCCTTGGGGTAGGCGAGTGCCCGGCTCCAGAACAGCAACCGGAAAAAGGAAAATGGAGTGTGTAGGGTAGGGGTGCTGACCAGGGTGTACGTCTGCCGTTTATGCTGCTCACTTTTTCGGTACAGCGCATAAATCTGCCACATGCCATAGAGCAGCCGAACGCCTGCTACGGCAACACCAATCCAATAGATCAGGAGCAAAACAGACCGCCAGTTGAGCACGGGGGAGCTGCTTTCCGGTGCGGCTGTTTCCGGTGCGGCGGTCACAATGACCTCCAGCTGCTGTACCCCAATAGTGATGGGCTGCATGTAGTACGCCGCTTGCAGGGCTACGGCAGAGGGAGCCTCGGGCACCGGCCATTCCAGAGCAGGCAAAGCCAGGCTGATGATGAGGGTGAGCATGAGGTACGCCCGGTTCCAGCTGAAGAAGGTGGTCCGGCTAAGCACCAGTGCATAGAGCAGGAAAAAAATACCCCAGCAAATGCTGACTTGTAGGATATAGGATAGCATGATCGTTCGGTTTATTCTTCTTCAAGTTTACCCATTAGGTCATTGAGATCCCGCAGGCTGAGATCTTCCTCCTGCACCAGAAAGGAAACGAGGCGGTTCATGGAGCCTCCGAAGTAATCTTGTACCAGGGTGCGCACGGACTGCCGGCTGTATTCGTCCTTGGTGACTTTGGGCTCGTACACGAAGGTCCGGCCATAAGCGGTGTGTTTCAGGAAGTCTTTCTTGTCGTCCAGTATGCGGACCATCGTTGACACGGTGCTGTGGGGCGGCTTTTCCAGCCCCATTTCTTCCACCATGTAGTTGCGGATGTCGCTCACCGTGCAAGGTGCAATCTCCCAGATAATCTGCATGATCTCTTCTTCCGCTTTCGTTAGTTTATTCATTATGCGTTACTGTTGAAAGTGTATGATTTCTTTTAATTGCCCGATGCGCTGCTCGGTATAGGCCTGGAACTCCTTATGGCCGGTGCCGAGGTAGTCCTGATAGTGGCGCAGCGCTATACTTTTGTCTTTGAAGTACTGATCGGAAGCCCGTGCCAGGAAAAAATGCGTTTCCACGGGGGCGCCGTAGGAAATAGCGGAACGGTAGTGGTCAATAGCGGTACGCAAGTCTCCTTGTTGTTCTGCAAGGTTGCCAAGGTCATTGAAATAGGTCCCTGTTTTGGGTGAAATCCCTTTGTCAATGGCTTGCTCAAAATGAGCCTGACTCCGTTCGGGGTTGCCCAGTTTCCGGTGAACCAGCCCCAGATAGTGGTGCGTATGTTCGGTGTCTTCCTCCCGGTCCACGATTGCCTGCAAATGTGCGAGCGAAAGCTCCAGGCTATCGAGGTGCAGGTAAGCTACGCCGAGCATCATCTGGTAATATTCGCTGGTATCGCCCTGCACCATAATGCTTTCAATGGTGGCCGCCACGAGCTCATGGGCTTTTTGTTTGTGGTGCAACCGGGCTTTTGCCTGCAGGAGGGGGATGTTCCGGGCATCCAGTTGTAGCCCTTTTTCTATCATTTCGGCTGCAAAGCCAAGCTCATCCATAGCCAGGTAAATAGTGGACAGCCGGGTGATGACTTCCGTATCTGCAGGATTCAAGCTGTGAGCTTTGATAAACTGTTGGAGCGAGTGGATCGCATCCCCCTGATGCAAGGCAATATTCGCTGATTTTTTGTAGTAATAGCTATTGGTGCTGTCTATTTGCGTAAGCTGGGTAAAGTAGGATTGTGCTTTTCTGTAGTTCCGCTCCCGCTCGTAGATACTGCCTAAAGCGCTAAGCGCAGTGGTATGCAGGCTGTCAAGTTTCAACGCCTCGCCATAAAAGAGTTTGGCGTCCGGATAGCGCCCAAGCTGTGTGTGGCAATATCCGATCCGGAGCAGATAGGGAATGTGCCCGGGCCGCCTGATATAGCAGGTGCTTAGTTGCCTGAGGGCTCCGTCAAAGTCGTAAGCGGCGATCCGGCGTTCCGCTTCTGCAAAGTATTGCTCCAGCTGAAGGCTGTCCTCCACTTGTGCAGTCCCAAAGATTGGGAAGAGTAAAATGGCTAAAAATGCTAATAGCTTCATGGTATACTTACACTTCTATGGTATACAAATCTATAACGTATTTTTTAGTTATAAAAGCTTTTAACTAATTTTTTAGTTACAAAACGTATTTTGCCGTTGTAGATGAGCGAAAAGTAGTTTTTGGTGGGAAGGCTGCTTATTTTTTGGAAAAAAGAATTAATTTTAGACCAATAAGCAGAGTTGGACAACACTTTAGATAAACATAACACTCACCCAGGTTGGCGTATACAGCGCCACGGAACAGTCGGCGACCCATTTTGTCTCATGAAAACCCTCCGCTATCATGTTTATCTTGTTGCTTTGTTTTCTTACCGCATTTGCGATGGCCTATCTGGCTATCCCGTACATCATTAAGATCGCCCGGGACCGTAATCTTTGCGAGGTACCGGGGGAGCGTAGTTCGCATACCATCAGTACGCCTGCTCTGGGAGGTATTGGTATTTTCTGTGGTACGATTTTTTCGGTATTGATGTGGACACCGTTTCAAAACTTTGCCAACTTACAGTATATACTCTGTGCCTTGCTGTTGATGTTTTTGGTTGGCCTTAAGGACGACCTTGCTCCCATTCTGCCTCAGACTAAATTTGCTGCACAGTTTTTCGCAGCGCTGATCATTGTTTTACAGGGCAGTATTTATCTGGAAGGCTGCTACGGGCTCTTTGGTGTGCATGATATTTTGCATGTGAATGTTTTTCGTGCGCTGACCATAATTGTGTTTATGCTTATCATCAATGGGTTCAACCTGATCGACGGTATCAACGGGCTGGCTGGTAGTCTCGGGACCCTGGCTGCCGGTATGCTGGGGGGCTGGTTTTTCTGGGTCGGGCGTATCGAGCTATCCATTTTGTCTTTTGCGATGGTTGGTGCCTGTGTGGCTTTTCTCAAATTTAATTATACGCCCGCCAAAACCTTCATGGGCGATTCCGGGTCCCTTGTCATTGGCATGACTTGTTCGATTTTGATCACTTCCTTTATTGAGGTCAATTACCAACTGCCTGGTGGTAATCCCTACAAAATAAATAATGGGCCTGTTTTTGCAATTAGTGTAGCGATTCTGCCGGTTTTTGATACGGTGCGTGTTTTTCTGACCCGCATTGCCCGCGGGCAGTCTCCTTTTGCGCCCGACCGCCGTCACATTCACCATTTGCTCGTTGATTTTGGCTTTAGCCACACGATGACCACGGCTATTCTCACCGGCGTCAGCATTCTTTTCATTACCTTGGTGGTGGTGCTGGACGGCCTGCTGGGGCTTCATGCACTGCTATTGTTAATCATCAGCCTGGCAAGTGCACTGACGTATTACCTGCACTGGGCCGTAGGGCGCTATCGGGCAAAAAAAATGGTATTCTAGTTTCATGCAGGCAGTATTTTGGGTATTTCTGGGTGGTGGATTCGGTAGTTTGGCCCGCTTCGGTATTGGCAGGGCGCTGCATTTCTGGAACCCTGGCTTCCCCTATGCCACCTTGTTCGCGAATATAGTCAGCTGTATCCTGCTTGGTTATCTGATGGGGCAAGCCCTGCACGGGCGTATCAGTCAGGAAGGGCAATGGCTGCTCATGACTGGTTTTTGTGGTGGGTTCAGCACGTTCAGCACTTTTTCCGGGGAATCCTTTAGCCTCCTGCAGAGCGGGCAATATGCTTATGCACTGTTAAATCTTGGGGGGAGCCTCCTCCTTGGGTTGATTTGTATATATTTGGGGCTACGCCTTAGCGGATAACCAAATTGCAGTATAACCCTATGGAGCTTACCCACGAAATCCTGGAACGCCTGGAACAGCTGGAGGAAAAATATTCCGTCATGGGGCAGGATATCCTGTCTTATCTGGACGGTCTATTGTATGCAGATTACCTCACTTACTGGGATTACATTCATCTCGACACCCTGTTGAGCCTACAAACGCCGGAAACACCCTTTCCCGACGAGAAGATTTTCATTCTGTATCATCAGATCACAGAGCTTTACTTTAAGCTTAGCCTGCTTGCTATTGAGCAACTGCTTGATGCGGAAGCGCCCGGGCTTGACTTCTTCAAACGGCAGGTCACCCGCGTCAACCGCTACTTCGACAGCCTCGTCAGCTCCTTTGATATTATGGTGGAAGGCATGGACCGGGACGAATTCCTGAAATTCCGGATGAGCCTGCTGCCTGCGAGCGGCTTTCAGTCGGCACAGTACCGGAAAATCGAGTTAATGAGTACGGATATGTACCGCCTGGTGCACGGCAGCAAACGGGAAGAAGTGAAACCGGACAGCCCGGTGGAGGAGTTGTACCAAAGGTTATATTGGAAATCGGGTGCCACCGAACTGGCCACGGGCAAGAAAACCCTCACCCTGAAGCAATTTGAGCAAAAGTACGCAGAGGAATTTCAGGATCTGGGCAGGGAAATGCGCCACCGCAATCTTTGGCAGGCATACCTGCGCCTACCGGAGGCTGACCGTCAAGACGAAGAACTGAAGCAACTGATGCGCCATTACGACTTTAATATCGAAGTGCGCTGGCCACTTTCGCATCTGCGCAGTGCGGTACGGTACCTGGATGCTAAACCACAGGTGATAGAAGCCACCGGCGGGACCAACTGGCAGGACTATCTGCCGCCCCGCAAGCAGCGCATTATTTTCTTTCCTGACTTGTGGACGGATGAGGAGCTGGACAACTGGGGCAAGAGTATCCGCTTTTAAATACCTTGCTCTTCCTGCAAACGGCGGCGGTGCTTAAGGTCAAGGTTGACTAAAATAGCGAGGGACATAAAGAAAAACGGACCTACCTTATCGGTCTCAATCAAATCATTGATGAGTTGCATTACGGAGATAATAATGATGCACAGCATCGCCATCATGGCAATCTGTTTGTCCCGTTTGGTGCGGGCATTGGCGTATATGGCTTCGCCCCGGACCAGTGCATAGAAAATCAATATCAGGAAGAGGAGTAACCCCGGTATGCCCTGTTCCACGAGGGTCATCAGGTAGTAATTGTGAATGCCGGATCGTTCCGGGTTGTCACTGACATAAGTTGTGAAACTCGTGACGGTATAAGACTTATAGAAAAAGTAAAAGTTGCCCGGTCCAAACCCGAACAAAGGCTCCGCAGCGGACATATTGAAGCCTGCGACCCACCGGTAGAGGCGTTCCATCGTTGAGATATCTTCCAGTTCGTAAGTGGCTTGTATCAGGTTATTGAAATCCTTGTGAGTCACGGTCGTTTCATAGTTGGGCGCATAGTCAAGATAGCGGTTATCGTTGATCATATAAACGAGCCCGGCGATACTACCGGCTACAGCCAGAGCCAATACCCACTTTGTCAACCGCCAGCGCAGTATATAGTATGCACCGATCGCTGCCACAACAGCTACATAAGCCGCCCGGGTATAGGACAGCTGTATTGCGATCAGAAGCACTGGCAGGCTTAGGGTAATGGCCCAGCGGGCCAGGCTCCCTTTGGGATACCATTGCCGTATGAACCATACAAACGGGGTAAATAGCACGATGATGGCAGCGTAGGAAACATGGTTGCGGTAAAACGGGGTGAGCACCCAGTGAATTTCCGCAAAAGTGAAGCCCTGAGTGGCATGGCGTGCTGTAACGATCAGGATGGTAACGATCAGGGGCGCAAATACAGACCAGAAAAAGCGTTTGAGATCTTGTTCTGTTTTCAGCATCCGGATTGCCAGGAAGTAGAATGGGGCAATATACCAGAGCTTTCCTGCCAGAAACTTAAAGGATACGACTGGCTGATGGGATAAAAAAGCACTGATGGCTATCCACCCGATATGAAGGCTCAGCAGCAGGGTAATGGGATGCAGCAGAGGTCTTTTGTCTATGCTGAGCCCCTGCCGGACTAAGAGAAGGACACTAACAAGCATGAGCCCCACCATCAGGGGTTCTGTGGGAAGGTCCAGCCCCAAACCATTGGGCAATTGCAGTTCGGTGGAAAGGGGGATGCAGATAAGCAGCAGGGTGAACACCGCCCGCACATCCACAATTGTGAGGTACACAATGATACATGCCGCAGGGATGGCAGCCAGGAAGTACCAGGAGCCGGCAATGGCTGTAAAGAGCGAAAGCATCATCAGGGCAGCGTAGGCCAGGAAAAACCGTTGTGGTTGTCCCTGCTGTGCCCACCAATGGTGGATTCGGTCTAAGGTGCTATGTACTCCTTTTGCTTTCAATTAGGATCCTTTGTAAACAGATTTCCAGTCGACATCCTGATAGGTGTCCAGAATTAAGACACCAATGACGGAGAAAAGAAAGGCAATGGCTACTGCGCCAATCACGATGAAACTCCGCTTGGGGCGGGATTTAATAAGCGGCACTTCTGCTTTTTCCACCACTACAATAGATGGTATATCGGAATTATAGACGGACAGGGTCTGCTTCAGGCGCTCCTTATCTTCGCTCAGGGTAGCATTGGCCTCAAGGTATTGGCGATTGAGGGTGCCCACTTCGGCCATACCATCATTGAAGCGCTCCATACGCTTAGAAACATTGGCATAGGACCCTTCGAGGCCCCTGACAGAAGCCCGCAGCTGCAGGATGGTGTCCCGGGGCACACCCTGTGTTTCCTCAAGGGCTTGGAGCCGCGCCTGGCTTTGCACCAGTTTGGCTTCCGCTTCTGACACCTGACTGGTAAGGGCTTCAGATTGCCCGTCGATGTTGTATATCCCATAGCGGCGGCGCTTGGCGATCAGGCTATCGCTCAAGACTTTTAGCTGAGCTTCTTTGCTCTCAATATTACTTTGATAGGAGTGTATAGTCCGTAGTTGCCCTTCCCGGATGAGTTGCCGGGCCATTTCGCCGATTTTGCGGCGGGCGGTATTGGCCATAGCAGCAGCCATGGTGCGGTCTTTGTCCTCCACACTCAGCTCAATGGCATCCCGTTTGGTCTTTTCTACCTCATAAAGCCTGGCAAATTTATCCCTTACCTTAAATTCCGCCTTGGGCTGGCCGGGGTCAATTTCGTAGTGCTGGTAGAGTTGGAAAGTATCCACGAGGAAGTTGATCAGCATGCCCGACTGTGCGATGGTGAGCAATCGGTCGATGTCATTTTCATTACCATAGTAGGCCGTCCGGGTCTGTCCGTCACCAAAGAGGGCATCAGGTTTGGCCTGGTCCGGGCTGACGGCCAGGAATACCGTAGTGCCCTTGTAGTAATTGGGGAGGAACAGGCTGATCGCTACCGCTCCTATACCTGTCAATGCGCAAACGGTGATAATCTGCTTCTTCCAGCGAAAGAGCGTCCGAATGATATCTAAAAGGTTGTCTTTCTGTTCCATTTATCTGTACTGGTCAAAAAATTTGTGCAAAAGTACTCCCTTTAGCTTGAATTTTAAGGCTTTGCCAAAGTTGGATGCACGAAAACGATATTATCAGAATCTATGCCCTGCTCCATATACCAGTTTTCAATATCTGGCAAGGGTAGCAAGCTGCCGCTTTGCTGAATAGCATGGGGTGTATATCCTGCCTTCAACAGGTCTTGTGCAGCTTCCCGGTGTGGGGTGTTGCTCCGTTCCGGATTGAGGTACTCCATCACAATCGGCACAGGGTGTTTATGCAAAAATGGCAGTGCGCCCTGAATGACAGCCGCCTCTCCACCTTCCACATCAATTTTGATCAGGTTTGGCGTAATGGCCGCTTCTTCTAAAAAACGGCTGAGCTGCACACCTCTGACTTCTTTACGCTTTGGCTGATTGCCTTCAAACCAGTCCTGCCCCTCAAATTGCTTCACGTCCGTGGAGTTATACTCTGAATGCAAGGGGTCGAATTCGAAAAAAGTAACCACCTGCCCATCAGCATTAATGGCTGCGTGTACTGCCAGACAGTTGGGAAGGGCCTTAAGGTTGGTAGAAAGGCAGGAAAAGGTGTCCTCAGCCGCTTCAAAAGCGAATACTTTACCGCCTTTTCCTACAAGCGTAGCCGCAAGCAGAGAAAAGTAGCCAAAGTGCGCTCCGATATCCACAAATACATCGCCGGGCTCCAATTGCTGAATCATAAACCGGGCCAGCCGAATCTCTGAGCTATGGGTTTTACCGCCAACGAGGTAAAGGTCGGTACCGGCGGGAAGGGTTACCTGCATCCGTTCACCAAAAAACGTCTGTATTGTTTTTAGTTTGCCCTTGCGTTGATAACGATACAGCGTTTCCCGGAACCCAATAGCATAAAGGTATCGTGCGGGGGTAGCCTGCAGGCGTTGCCATTTAGACCCCTCCGCGAAATGCTCGACCTCTTTCAGGGCTTTTAACAGTTGTTGCTTCATGGATGTGACAAAAACTTGAAGAGGCGAAGGTACAAACTTCGGCCTATTGTCTGTGTACCAGTATTCGCTGGCTTCCAAACAGCTGTCCACAATGGGTGGCGGTTAGGAAGTACACGCCTTGTGGTAAATGTGCTACCTGAAGACTGAAGCTAAGTGGGCTTTCCGGTGGGGCTGCGGTTACAGGGCGCTCTGTAGACTGACGAGCCAGTAGTTGTCCCTGTGCATTGAAAAGCTGAATCATTGTAAGGCCTCCGTTTAGCTGCTCCAACTCAATTTTTACCTGGTCCCATGCCGGGTTTGGGAAAACCAATATATTGGCTTCGTCAGTAAACCGCTTACCATCAGGAAGATTTTCCAGCCGCTGAGCATCAAGGTAGGCGGCTTCACTTAGCCTTCTAACTAAAGCCGACCTGTTGCAAACTTCTATTGGACGGTATGGAAAAATTGGGCCACAGGAGGACACTTGGAGCTCGTACATCCAAGCTTTGTAATCAGGGAAGGTAGTTAACATCCATTTTCCGGTTCCACTACCTTCGATATCCAATATCGCTTTTGCAGGAGCCGGAGCATCCAGGGAAAAAGCCTGATAATAGCCCTCCTCTGATCTGCGGTAGCCGCCAATTCCACTTTCTGCCGGAAAGACAAGGATGCCGGGTTGAGGCTGAACGATACGGTATGGCGGGACTGCTCTGGGTTGTTGACCTACGGCCTGGCCAAGGCTGAGCGCTATATTGACGGGAGATTGTATCCTCCAATCTCCATCAGATAAGGCCATGCCATGAAGTAAAAGGTCGCTACCAATAAAGAAAAGCCCGGTATCTGAACGGCTTACCGACAAACCGCCCAGCGCATCAACCTCTTGAAAAATAACCTCATGGCGGGCAGGTACTTCCTGAAGGTGAACCTGTACAATTTGTCCGCTGGTATTAATATCAATAGTCCGTGGCAAATCAGGCGGCAATTTT
>ENA-UENT01000768-UENT01000768.1-marine-metagenome-genome-assembly--contig:-NODE-768-length-13275-cov-9.010723_pt1 | contig 13275 bp, 12 predicted proteins | sample MGYA00237879_ERZ529330 | MGnify/ENA primary metagenome ERZ529330 (study PRJEB26372, sample SAMN05368345) | marine metagenome | biome: cultured habitat; feature: ocean water; material: water; isolation... | reverse complement strand
CTGCTCCAGCTTATCCACGAATGCTGCCAGGCTATTCAAGTAGTGCACTTTGATATGCGCGCGCACGCTTTCAGTATGAATGAGAATTAGCAAAAAGTAGGTAGCTTTGCGGCGTAAAACCAAAACCGTGAAACAGACCTGCCCAAATTGTAATTCTGTCTTTGACTGCCAGGTGGAAAACGCCGCTGCTTGCTGGTGCCATAAGCTGCCCGCTATTGCGCCCATCGAAGCAGCACGCTGCCTTTGCCCTGCCTGCCTCAAAGAGCAGGTACAGGAGCAAATTGAGCAGTTTGTGGCGGACTTCAAAGCCGGCAAAAGGCCCAATATTGCACCAGATTACAAAAGGCCCGGCAGGCCTGTGGAGGGCATCGATTACTACCTGGAAAACGGGATGTTCGTGATGACGAGCTGGTCTCATCTCAAGCGGGGGTACTGCTGTGGGAGCGGGTGCCGGCATTGCCCGTATCCGAAGGAGTGATTCTAACCACTTCTCCTCTACGATAGAATGAAGGCCAACCTGTCTTTTTAGCGCCATGGACATTGAAAAACTGCTCCAAACAAGCTCGTATTTCAGGTTTGCCACGCTTCTAAGCGGTTTTTTTGAGTTTCAAAATACCGTCTGAATCCCTTGCTATTGTAGGGAAAGATGTTATGCAAGTGAGGTGTTATAGTCATAAAAGATCGCTTAATATTGTTACTGTCATCATCGGTCAAAAGATAAACCTTGCTCATCATGTCAGACCAGGTATATGCGAGCCCTAATGATTGGGTTTGGATAAGTATGAGATTGCTCAATTCAAAATAAGGATTTTCAAAGGCTACCACTTGATGCTTTGAGTGAGTGATGTAGTTCTTTCACTGCACTTAGTAGCGAATTAAGCAATCGCTTTTTGATGTTTTGGTTTTGAAAAAGCCCTAGTGCATCTACATGATGGATTTTGTGGACGACTTTTTCAAATAATTGAAGAGGGAGTACTAAGGTCTTTTTTGCACTTGAGATTGCAGGCGAACCGAGCAGGTCGAAATGGCTGGCATCAAAGCTAAAGCTTGTAAACGGTACTTGTTCCAGTGATGTATTTTTAAGCGTGAGCTGCTGAAAATATTGCTCGAATGCCTGTAGTGGTTTAGTATGGAATAAGAATGGTGGTAGTGAAGAGCATATTATGGTCATCTCTATTTCATCATCCTTTTCAATGTGTTGAAATATTTCTTCCAATAATTTTAGGCTGCTGTCCGTGTCGGAATTAATGTAACCATGGTCCATTGAAATATTGTGACTGGAAAGCAACCTGCACCCCTCGTCAAAGGTAATGGATGACCTACCATTGACGCGGTAGTAAACTGGGGTTTTCGAAAGACCTGCGCTTTCCATATAGTGTTTTGGAAAATGCTTATTCTGAAGAGAATATAGTTTTTCGAGCAGCTCAAATAGCTTTCTTTGGTTGGGGTAGTGTTGTTTTTTCATATACAAAGAGATTTGAGAGCTTGTTTGGTGCTTGCGCCTATTGCAAATCAGGAGTTTATGAACTCCGAAGAAATGCGGGGCGGGCTCTATCATCGTATTATTTGACACGCCAAAAAAGACTTAGTCAGAACCAAAACTCCTTGGTATTCAAAGCAAATACGCTACCATCAAGCCCTAAATAGCGGGAATCTATTATTTAATTGAAAAATTGCTAAGGCAACAGTCATTATTATGACAATTAAAAACAAGCCCAGTTCTAAAAATTAGGAATATTTTATTCATTTATCTAAAAATAAGGCTTATAGCTGTTTTTAAAACATATAATATTGCGATTGACGGATAATTCATAACTAAAAATCCAAGGCAATGAAAAGTATTTTTTTTGCAAAATCGCTCTTTTGTTTAATTTTATCTTGTGCTTGGTCTGTTGCGTTTTCTCTAACCTCACCTTCGGACTCGACACACATTCCAATGGCGGATAGCATATTAAATGTTGAACGTTGCGTTCCATTGGGTTACATAACGAACCTCCATGTGATTAACTTCCAGTCATCCTCCAAGGTGTTCCTCAAGTTTGATAACCCAAATGGTTTTCTTGTTGGCGGGAGTATCCTCCTGAAGAAAATGAATGGAAGTGAGTTGCAGCAAGTACCTTTGTCTTCTTCTGAAGGCTATCAAAGTGCTACTTTAGAAACAGACCATCAGTATGAGGTCTATTCTTATGACTCATGTGGTGACTTGTATTTAGTTACTTCATTCGATACAAAGGTTGGCCGAAATGAAGATATGATAGCTGTAAGTCCATCTTTGTGGAATGTTATAGAGCCTTGGAAGCTTGGTGATCCGAATGAGAGTTTATTCGATGTTTTGTCTGCATCAGAAAACGTGTCTAAGCCTGAGATGATTGAGTTTATACAAAAGTTTGCTATGAGAGGAGCCCCAATACCTGATGTTTACAGCTCCTTGAATACGACCATACCACAAAATGTATTTGAGATAGCTGGCCCATTTATTGTTGGTCCACCTGTTGGCCCTCCCGGAGGGCCAACAGGTGGTGATGACGGGGACGATACTTCCTCGGATTGCCTCTGTAGGGTGTTGAATGTTACTTTGAATGATGATGATATCTCTCCCACTAACAGTGGTCCCTTAGACAAGAACCTGTTACCTCGCTATATAACAGAGGAAAACATGGTCATAAGAGACGACCCGGGCGATATAAAAATATGGCATGCAGGTGCATTTATCGGTCCAGCTCGATATCTTCAGCTTTGGGGCGACACTGATGGTTGCTACAATACTTTACTCAATGAATCTTGGGGAGGAGCAGATGACAACACCTCAATGGCAACGGAAGGATATGCTAAGATTGAAATCACAGCCCTTTGTTTGGACGGTGAATGGAGAAGGAGTGATTGTGATTGCGAACACACTATCTCATATAGATATCGGTACAATTCTATGCTCAATGTGCAGGCAGTAACAGATGGTGCGTGGTGTGGATTTGGGGATAAAAGGGCTCAGGCAGTGGCTGAGGATTACGCAACTTTTTCTGCAGTGCGAATAGATCAATTAGCCAATGGATTTGATCGCGAGGTGATCGAATTAAATATGGATGTAGAGCATGCTGTTGTTTCTTGTAATACTGATTTTGACGAAACAAAAATAATTGACGTTGCAAAACTGGGATTTGCCGCTTACCTTTATTCTAAAGGTTTTACTATTAATTTTCCAGAAAGTGGAAACCTTGCAGGTACAGACCTAGAGGCAATAATTAACCAAGTTGGAAATGAGGTTTACGAAGAGTACCAAAAATCAAATATGTTTAGTCTTGCAGAGTCATTAGTATCTGAATCATGGTATATAGTAAATTCCTGCGAAGATCCTTATGGACCTTATGATACGCAGGGAAACCCACCAAGTGCTGATACGGGACCTGCCGCAGCATTAGAAGGTGATAGCATAGTAAGTCTAAATGGTCATGAGAAAATAGTGTTAAGATTAAAGGTAGGCAGTCATCTTGACGTCAAGGGAAGAGCAGATTGGAGGGCGGATGCCCGTGTATTAAGTGGATTCTCACTTTCTGTAGTATTAGCGAGGAACGAAAATGTTGATGGAGCGGAATTTGATTATTGCTGCAATGACCCTGCTGCAACATTTGTCTCAGAGAGCTTGCATCATATTTTTCAATCGAACGATTACACAAATACAATATCTTCTCATTTAGACCCTTATTTTAATGCTTATATGTCTGAAACCGAGCTTAACCAACTCATTAGTCCTTTTGACCGAAATTTTATTCACGTTGATGACCCTTTTCAAAGCTGTGATAATTTGGTAAATGGGCGATCTAATGAAGGCTTCTACGATGGTGAAATGGTTGAAGCGGATAATGATTTAAATGTCTATTTTGACGGAGAGCAAATTATTGTCAAAAATGCTAAATGCAGTTCAGGGTGTCAAGTAAAAGTCTTGTCTGTAGATGGGAGAATGCATCAAAGCGAACAGTTTACCAATAACAGTGAACTCTATTTACCCATATTAACGACAAATGTTGCGCCTGGTATCTATATAGTAAACATCGTCGAATCAGACGGTACATTGTCTAACGAGAAAATATTCTTGCGATGAAATATAACTTCATCATATTCACTTTTTCCTCATTATTACTAGCCTTTACTGGCTGCAAAGATGAAGTACCAGTCACCCCCGATTGCCCAAAATGTTGGGACAGAGATATGATCTGTGTGGACGCAGAATGCGATTGCCCGGAAGAAAGCATTGAAACCTGGCTGGAATTAAGGACTTCTTTTATAAGCAATGAACTTGAAGCCCGGAAATTCTGCATTATGCTGTCATCTAAGACCTTTGTCGCTTATGTAGAGCCGTTTGTATGCATAGATACTTTTGGGCTGACTTTTGTGGAGGAGCCATGGACGGCTTCTCCTAATGAAGTCGGGGTACCTACAGGTACTTCTTTAGTCTCCGAAATCCCAGACGATGCAGAGTATAGTCTTACCAGACAAGTACTATATATCCCCCCAATGACGCCCGATAGCTTGAAAGAGATTCATATACATCTTTTGCAGCCAACAAGAGGAGAGTTAGGGGAGTCTGTTTGTAGAGATTGGACAGAAGACGGTAACATAGCAGGATATACCAGAATGATATATAAAGGGTTAATGGTTCATCCAGATACAATCAAAGGGAGAATAGAATTTATGGGAAATGCTTCAGGTGGCACTTTATCCTATTTGGCTGATGAAGTCATAGAGCCCGTTAACTTGATACGCACCATTCCTTACGAGGAGTAAAGATCACAATATGAAAGAGGAGCACTTTTGAAAAGAGGGCTCTTCTTTCATTTTTCACGGAAGGGATTCTAAGCCTGTTGGAGGGGTGGGCAGTGGCCCCTGCCACCACTATTTATGCTGGTCAGGGTGCAACAATTGCTCTGTCTTGTACAGGTCTACCACTAACTTATTAATGATGTCCTTTAGCTTGCCAGTATTCTCTCCCAGCCAGTTTTTCAAGCCTTTGTCCTTAACGGATAATTCTATGGTTATGATCTCTTCTTTTGGCTGCTCTTCTTCAACCACTTGCCTGGAAACCAAGAGTCCTCTCAGGCTTTTGTAATTACCTTCCCATTCTACCTCATCGAAATCAGCATCATAAGCAACTTCAGCATCATCATACCTGATATTCTCCTGCGAAACAGAAAAACCATTTTCCACCAGTTGCAATGCTTCCCTGATACTCAATCTTTTGCTGTTCAAATCAGACAATACGATATTGTCTACCGATTCACCACGATTGATGAGGTCAAACACTTCATCTGTTTTCATTATCTTCATACTCAAAGTTTTTGCTTCCCAACCGCCCAATCCAGCGCCTGCTGATAATCTTCCAGAAATTCCTCCAGCCGCTTGCGCCGGTACTGCATTACCCAACGCGGGTGTGGCAGGGGCTTGAGTACTTCGAAAAAGCCATGCTTTTCATTGAGGGGCTCAAAGTACTTCCAGTTTTTGCCTACGCCCATGACGAGGGCGACTTTGCTGGTTACTCCCAGATCAAGCTGCGATTGGATGTTGTGAATGATGTGGGGCTCTACCGCCCGCTCCAGTTTCTTATCATCGTAGAAGTTGTAGTTTTTGCCATCGCGGGTGAAGCCCAGGGGACAGAGGGAGGTGATGTAGAAATGCTCGTAGAAGGCTTCTGCTCCGCCCCAGTTATCGATGAAACGGTAAACGAAATCAGAAGACAGCTCCGGTTTTTTGTGAAAGGCGTTTGGGATACCGCAGACTTCTTCCAGGCGGATGGGGTCGGTAAAGGGCACTCCGGTGACACCGGCTCCAAAACGACCCGGATTGATGCCAAAGATGGCAATGCGCGGGCGGTCATCATCGTAGTACTTGCCGTAAAACTGCTCCATAGCGCGCCAGGTCTCTTCCCCGTCGAAGGGGTAAAGCAGGTCGGCGTGCGGTGGCAGTTCCCAGTTGGGCTGAAGGGAGCGGTTGAATTGCAGGATGCGCTGAGCGATGGACATAAGGATGGATTTGAATGAGCGAAAGTTAGCCTTTCCGCTCAAGAGCGCCAAATACTTCCTGGAGCTCAAGCTCAATGCCCAGTACCTCATCAACGAGGACATCATTGCTGCCAAAAATATTACTGTCGTTCCGGTGGTGGTACACATAAATAGACCGCAAATCCGGTACCACCAGCCAATACGATTTCACCCCTGCATTCAGATAACGTTCGAGCTTGATGACCAACTCCTGTATGGGCTGCTGACCAAATAGAATCTCGATAGCCCCTACAGGAATTTCCGCGATGTTGGTTTCATTATACGTCAGGTCGAGCTGACCTTTTTCAAAAAGCGCCAGGTCTGGAACATTTTTTTCTTCTCCAAACAGGATATTGAGCTCCGGCAGCACTTCGAACCGGTCTCCGTAGGCCAACTTGATTAAGAACAACAATTGCTGTTGAATGAAAGCATGAAATTTATCAGGCATTGACTTATTTCTTTCCTGCTCATATATATGTTTTGACTGCAAAGTCTCCATAGCGTATCCGTTCAGTTAATAGTTAAGTTACAACGATTTCGGTATTTTAGCAAGTACGTCCCTTTTTGCCGGAAGACGCAAAAAGGCATACCCGCAAAAACCAGCAAAGCCGCCCCCGGAACTCCGGAAGCGGCTCTGCTCAATTGATGCACTTCAGGCAAGCCTACTCCTCGCCAAAGGCCAGGTTGACGATACGCTGTTGCTGCTGATCGTGGACTTCCTTGAAGCCGGTCGCAGTAGAGGCGCTCGCTTTGCGGGCGATGTGCTTCAGCTCGGTATTCACCACCACTTCCTTAGCCAGGAAGATGGAGTGGATGTACTGCCAGGCCCCCATATTGGAAGGCTCTTCCTGTACCCAGTACGGCTCTGCGTTAGGGTAGCGGTCGAAGATCTCCTGCAGTTGCTGATCGGGCAGCGGATAGAGCTGCTCCAGGCGAACGATAGCCACATCCTTGCGGTCATCTTCGCGCTGCTTTTGCATCAGATCGTAATAGATTTTACCACTGCACAGCAACAACCGCTTGACCTTCTTGCCACTGCGTGGGCCGATATAGGGATCGTCAATCAATTCCTGGAAACTGTTCCCGGACTCGAACTCGCTGATATCTGATACACACTCGGGGTGGCGGAGCAGCGACTTAGGCGACATTACCACCAAAGGCTTGCGGAACGGGCGTGCCAGCTGACGGCGCAGCAGGTGGAAGAAGTTCGCCGGCTTGGTCACGTTCGCCACCGTCATATTGAATTCAGCACAAGCCTGCAGGAAACGCTCCAGTCGGGCACTTGAGTGCTCAGGCCCCTGCCCTTCGTATCCATGAGGCAGCAACATAACCAAACCGCTCATTCGCCGCCACTTGCTCTCGGCAGCGGAGATGTACTGATCGACGATGGTTTGGGCACCGTTGTAGAAGTCGCCAAACTGCGCCTCCCAGAGGACCAGATTGTCAGGGGAAGCCAGGGAATAGCCATACTCAAAGCCCAGCACGGCAAACTCAGATAGCAGGGAGTTGAAGATACGGAATTTCCCCTGCCCTTCCTGAATACCATCCAGGCGGTTGATGGGCTCATAGGTCTTCGCATCGTAAGCCACAGCGTGCCGGTGAGAGAAGGTGCCCCGGCGGACATCCTGACCGCTCATGCGCACATCTTTGCCTTCCATGAGAATACTACCATAAGCGAGGAGTTCGCCCATCGCCCAGTCTAGTTTGTTCTCTTCCAGCAACTTGTTTTTGCCTTTCATCAGGCGCTTCACTTTACTTAGTGGTGTGAAGCCATCCGGGAAGGAGGTCAGGTGCTTAATCAGTTTATCGACAGCCTCGCGGTCTATGCCGGTATCAGGTGACTCCCGGTAGTCTTCGGGCGTCGTTGTTTTCTTTAGCTCCCGCCAGGCCTGCTCCGGCTCCTGATATTCGTAGGGCAGTGGATTTTCACGGACTTCGTCCAGGCGCTCCTGCAGCAGTTTCCAGAAGGAGTCTTCCATTTCCTCAGCCAATTCCTTATCGACATCACCGCGTTCAACTAACCGCTTGTTGTACACTTCCCGGGGATCCGGGTGATTGTTGATGATGTCGTACATCTCAGGCTGCGTGAACTTGGGATCATCGCCCTCGTTGTGCCCGTGTTTACGGTAGCACACCATATCGATAAAGACATCGTTGTTGAACTTCTGCCGGTATTCGATCGCAAACTCTGTGGCAAACAGCACCGCTTCGGGGTCATCACCATTGACATGGAAAACCGGGGCTTGTACCACATTGGCTACGCCAGTACTGTAGGTAGAAGAACGGGCATCGTCGAAGTCGGTGGTAAAGCCAATTTGGTTATTGATCACGAAGTGGATGGTACCACCGGTGTAGTAGCCCGCCAGTTTGCTCATCTGTACGGTCTCGTAGGTCACCCCCTGCCCTGCCAGTGCCGCATCGCCGTGGATGAGGATGGGCAGGATCTGATCGTAATCGCTATTGTACAAAATATCGGCCTTGGCACGCGCAAAGCCTTCCACTACCGGGTCGACAGACTCCAGGTGAGAAGGGTTAGGAACCAGCTTCAGGTGTACATTTTTGCCGGAAGGCGTGTCTACCTGTGAAGAGAAGCCGAGGTGATACTTCACGTCGCCATCGCCAAAGCTGAGGTCCGGTACGGCCGTGCCTTCAAATTCGTTAAAAATCTGAGCGTAGGTCTTGCCCATGATGTTGGCCAGCACATTCAGACGCCCCCGGTGGGCCATCCCGATCAGAACTTCCTGAACGCCAAGTTCGGCACCTTTATTAATCATACCGTCCAGTGCGACGATGGTATTCTCACCGCCTTCCAGGGAAAATCGTTTCTGACCAATGTACTTGGTGTGGAGGAATTTTTCAAAAACCACTGCCCCATTCAATTTCTCGAGAATGCGGCGTTTTTGATCATTACCGAAGCCATAGCTTGTGTCCGGCTCTAAACCTTCCATTTTAGTACGTATCCAGCGGCGCTTTTCGCGGTCCTGAATGTGGTGGTATTCAATACCAATATTACCGCAGTACACCTTACGCATGTGGTCGATGATCTGCTGCAGGGTCGCCTTGCCGATGCCCACTTCCCGGCCCGCTTCGAAGGAAAGCTGACGGTCTTCTTCAGAAAGACCGAAGTCTTCCAGGTTCAGGTTCGGTTGCCGGTCGCGGCGCTTCCGGATTGGGTTGGTGGTAGACAACAAATGCCCGCGGTTGCGGAAGGCCTTGATTAGGGCGAGCACCTTGAACTCTTTATCAAGGGCCTCAGAAGAAACAGCGGTAGCCCCCTCTGCATGGCCATTGGTTGCGGTGCCCGCATAGTCAAAGCCACGGAAGAAGGCACGCCAGGTTTCCTCCACCTGATTAGGGTCCTGCAGGTACTGTTGGTACATCGAATCAATGTACGATGGGTGAGCATTAGCTATAAATGAGAAATCGTTCATTACTTGCTATGGTTACGGATTATGTTTTTTGTTCGAAAACACCCGGCAGCAGGTATCGTTCGCCGGATACGCAACTGCCTATGCATAAATTTGCCCTAAAAGACGGAGAAAAAAAATAAATGATACAATTTTGATTCGCTAAAATTTTCTAAACAACTGACCAGAGGGAAGTTGTGTGAAAATTTTGGTGAATCCTAAAGAAAATTGTACCATTTATTTCCGTCAAGCTACTAAGTAAAGAGGGCTTTTAAACAAAAGCAAGCCCGGGCGCTATTATTTGCCCTTGACTTGCTTTATTTTGAATAATTATGGCTTATTGGGCTAGTTGTACCCGGTGCCGAATATCACACCACGGGCACCGCACTGTGACTGCGCAATGCCACCCACACCAAAGGTCACTTCCATGTAGAAGCCAATCCGGAAGGGTCGTGTTTCCTCATAAGTATCGTAGTTGGTGTAGAAGGTGGGGTAGTTTTCTGCCTGCCCCTCGGCTGACATCAGGTCCGTAAATGCGTACTCTGCCCGTATTCCGGTTTTGACGGTCAGCACCTTATTAGCGGTCACAAAACCGCCCACTCCAAAGCACCCTGACCAATAGCGGTCGGTGTACTTACCCGAAACATCTGACCAGTCTGTCCCGAAGGATTGCTGCGCACCACGCAGATAAGTAGCCTTGCCCCCGAGTTCTGCAAAAGCGCCGTTGCTCCGGAAAAAACGGTACAGCAGGTAGGCATCGATGCTTTCCCACTCCATATTGACGGTACGGTTGCCGGCTGCCCCCCGGTAAGTCATGGAATGACTGTAGGTGGCGCCCAGCATTTCAAAAGTCAGCCCGTGGTAATCGCCAAAATTCAGGTTGGCCACTCCGCCAAGGGAAGTCGCAAAACCCAGGGAGCTATCGTGGTCGGCATCCCCATTGATATTGGCGTTGGCCAGCCCGGTCATGCCCATCATGCCTTTGGCGCCTAATTCCAGCCATACCTGTGACTGTGTGAGGTTAATGGCAGCGAAAAACAACACCGGCAGCAGCAGTAATTTTTTTCTCATAGTGTAATGCTTAGTTTTTATTCGTCCTCTTAATTTCAGTGGCTAAAGATACCACTATGATTTGGAATGCCGTGCGCTTAGCGGTTCATTGTTTGGCAATACCGGCTCCACTACCAAAGTAAAGCTACCGGCATAATAAAATCAGAGGTAAGCTTTAAAATCTTAAAAAGAAGCTTTAAATTTGCGTCTCTTTTTTGGAAAAGCATGTAAATATCATAAAGTAATGGCTAATCACCAATCATCAAAGAAGCGCATGCGGCAGGAAGCTAAGCGCCGTGTACACAATCGCTACTACAAGAAGACCACCCGGACTTCTATCCGTCAGCTCCGTGAAATGAAGGAGAAAGCAGAAGCGGAGAAGTTCCTGCCTAAGGTCATCAGCATGGTAGACCGTTTGGCGAAGCGCGGTACCTGGCACGCTAACAAGGCTTCTAACCTGAAAAGCAAGCTGACTCGCCACGTCGCGAGCCTGTAAATTCATACCAGGATAATCGATCCTGAAAAGTGTATCTTTCCGTCAGGGAGGGGTACACTTTTTTGTGTTGCTGCCTCGTCACGCCTCTACCTGATCGTCTATGGCTCCGTTTTACATCACGCTTCATCGCGGCGCTTTAGCGCTCTTGCTGGCCTGGATAGCCGCTGCGCTGGCAGTAGGCCTTGGCGGGGACTTCCCGCTCAACGACGACTGGCAGTACGCTTACCCCGTTAAGCAATGGGTCGAAACGGGGCAACTCTCAATTAAGGCTCGTTTTTCACCGAATATCCTGACGCAGGTGGCCTGGGGCGCGCTGTTTTGCAAACTGGGCGGAGGCTTTAGTTTTGAATGCCTGCGGTGGTCTACCTGGGCGGCAGCGGGGCTGGGCGGGCTGGGGTTCTTCCGGTTGCTCCGCTTGCTTAGTGTTTCCGTAAGCATGGCTACTGTGGGCACCGCTGTTTTGCTTTTCAGCCCCTTGTATTTCCACCTCTCCTTTTCCTTTATGACCGATGTGCCTTTTCTGGCCCTGGTTATCTGGGCTGCTTGGGCAGGCTTTAGGTTTCAGCAGAGCAGGCAGATCCGGTGGCTGCTTCTTTTTGTAGTTTTAAGCCTGCTGGCCTACCTCAACCGGCAACCGGGCATCTTACTCTTCCCGGCTATGGGGGGCTGGTACCTGCTGCAACAGCGCGGTGGAATCCGGGGATGGGTTTGGGCGGGGCTGTCCGTAGCGGTGGCTGCAAGCGCCTATTTGCTTTTGGAAAACACAGTAAAACCCTGGTTGGGCATTAGCGAAAACTACCTGCCGGTCTCGGGGCAGTTACTGCAGCAACTTCGGGAGGCGCCGGGGGAAGTACTCGCACAGCTGGGCCGCCAAAGCTTTAAGTCATGGGTCTACCTCGGGGCTTTCTGCCTGCCGTTGCTCCCCTTTCTTTGGTCTCGTGTGCGGGCTGCCGGCGTTTTCCGGCTTTGGCCAATGACCGGGATACTAGTAGCGAATGCAGGCTTGCTCATCGCGCAGCATTATGCCGGCCATGTTTTTCCGTATGGTGGCAACATCCTGTACAACTGGGGGCTTGGCCCGGAGCTGTTGGGCGATGTGTACACTTTTCAGCTCCGCAATACGCCACGGTTGCCCATTTGGATGATGTATGGGCTGGGCTACATCAGTCAGCTGTCAGCCAGCCTGCTGACCTGGGTTGGCCTGAGTGCCTGGCGTGAGCTGAATCAAAAACAGCAGGATTTCTTTCTTTTTCTGCTGTTGCTCAATCTGGCTAATTTCCTGGCTATGTCGGTCACCGGTTTTTTCGATCGGTATATGCTACTGAGCGTGGCTTCGGCTATCCTGTTTTTGGCAACCCTTGCCCCAAAGCCACAGGCATGGTTTAAAGGAGCAGTCCTCTTTATATTTGCGCTCTTCAGCATGCTGGCTACCCATGACTATCTTGCCTGGAACCGCGCCCGGGCACAGGCTTTTGAATGGCTGCTGCGCAATGACATTCGCATGCAGCGGGTGGATGCTGGTTATGAGTACAATGGCTGGCACCATTACCACCCGGAACGCAAAGGGCAGTCCGGTAAATCCTGGTGGTGGGTGGATGATGATGAGTGGATGATCGCCTTCGGCCCAAGGCCCGGCTACGCTATGCAGGCCGGCTTTACTTACCAACGGTGGCTGTGGGGCGGCCGCCCGGACAGGGTCTGGGTACTGCGCAGGGAGCCTTGACCACGATTTGCCGTGTTCTGGAAGTAGATGAAAAATACCTTGAGAAAGTACGCGGACAGCTAAAGCATAAAGAACAGAATGGTCAGTAGCGCGTTTAACCATTTACACTTTCCTTCCATGCAACCGGGTAAAAACGAACCTATGCCTGCCAAAGCTACCATTAACAAGCTATTCCTGATCGACGGCATCGGTGCCCTCATCACCGCCCTGCTGCTCAGTCAGGTGCTTGCCCGGTACGAGTCTGTGTTTGGCATGCCTGCCTCCCTGCTCTACATCCTGGCGGGCGTTGCCGCTTGCTTTGCCGTTTACTCCCTCACCTGCTACTGGCGGATCAAAGAAGGCGGAGCCCCCTTTCTGACCGGCATCGCAGTAGCCAATACCCTCTACTGTATTGCTACGCTTGGGATCGTGGCCTACCGCTTCGACACCCTGACCTGGCTGGGCGTGGCTTATTTCATCGGAGAGGTTTTGGTGGTGATGTCCCTCGTGAGTGTAGAGCTTGGAGCAGCACGTAAGGCTTGATGTATACGCTTAACAAAGTGGTCACCGACGATAAATGTCGGGATCTTG
>ENA-UENT01000766-UENT01000766.1-marine-metagenome-genome-assembly--contig:-NODE-766-length-13322-cov-2.961397_pt1 | contig 13322 bp, 7 predicted proteins | sample MGYA00237879_ERZ529330 | MGnify/ENA primary metagenome ERZ529330 (study PRJEB26372, sample SAMN05368345) | marine metagenome | biome: cultured habitat; feature: ocean water; material: water; isolation... | reverse complement strand
ATCTACACACGATAAAAGATGCCCTAGAGACCGTTTTCAGGGGAGGTGCATACATGTCTCCGTCCATTGCCAGGAAGGTAGTAGATCACTTTGCCCCCAAGCAACAAGCTCCCGAAGATGTCCTTACTCCTCGTCAACAACAGATCGTCGAAGGACTCGTGGAAGGACTGAGCTATAAGATGATTGCCGATAAATACTTAATCTCTGTTGAAACGGTACGAGATCACATAAAGAAGATCTATAAAAAGTTACAAGTGAATAGTAAGGCCGAAGTGATTAAGAAGAAAATGGACGGCGAGATCTAGTCGAGTAAGAACGATAGGCAGGTTACAAGAAACCGTTCCACGTCCCTTTTTTCCAAAATATATAGTATTTTGTGAGAACGAGCTCAAAACTTTACCCCATAAGAAGAGAAATGCAGCTAAGCTACTTGCTTAGCCGTTGTAAACTTGTAGTTGATACTACACGTAAAGACTACTGAAAGGTGCATAAGGATCTAGTGTTTTATGGGATCAAATAAACATCAAGGCTATTTCCCCTTTTTCTCACCCAGACCACTACCACAGGTAGTAAAGCTGATTCTTTTCCTTTTTCTTTTCCCGCTTACTTCAAATAGCCAAAAGGATTTGGCTCCGGCGGATTTTTACTCCTACAATGATGGTTTGTCTGATCGGAATGTAACCGACATTATCCAGACCAATGATCAAATGATCTGGATCGGTACGTCTAATGGATTGAATAAATTTGATGGCTACGAGTTCACCGTCTTTAATAACTTCCCTGGCAACAACAATCAAATCTCAAACGACGACATCCTCGAGCTCGCAGAAGATAAAGAGGGGCGCCTGGTCATACTCTATCGAAACCTTCACTACATCTTTGACTTGCTAGATCCTATTACTCATGAATTGGAGAAAGTGGAACTAACGCTGTCCAATGGAGTCAGCGGTAATGTTCGGGATATCCACGTCAACAAAGAGGGTGAGATTTATGTATTGACCATTAAGCGAAACAGTCTGCAAGTGTATCACTTCAAGGGGGAAGGTCAAGTAGAAAAGGTACTAGAAATTGAAGAAGAACATAGTGACATTGCCGCAAAAGCAAATCTTCTGGTTCTACAGAGTGGGAATATATTGATCAATGATGCCAAGTACGGAGTCCGCTTATTCGATGAGTTTGGAAGCTTGACCAAGACATTTACCAGTAGAGATTTTATCAGTATCCGTAAGCCTTTTGCCTACCCTAATCCTGCCTTCTTCATGCATGAAGATCAACAGGGCAAAGTTTGGTTATCCCTCTATCATACACCAAGGCTATTCTTGTTGGATGAAAACGCTATGAATTTCTATCCAGTGGATCGCTTGCCGAGGAATAAGTATTTCACCCGGATTTGGGAAGATCAAGCCGGAAATGTCCTAATTAGCACCGGAAAAAACCGGAACGTAGATGCGGAAACGACCGGACTCTATTATGTATCCCTAGAAAATGATGTGCAAGATTATTCCCACCTGCTGGCCTATGATAACTATATCACGGCGGCCTATGGTCAGGAGTTTTCGAAAATACTGTTCTTTGGCGTAGAAGATGGTCTTAAGATTGTCCGAAACGGTAAGAGTAATATAAAAACCTATCTAAAAGATCCTTCTGGACAAGATGCCGTTACGGTGAGAGGTATTACTGGCGACAACCACGGCCAGGTGTACATCTTGGCAGAAAATGAGCAAATTTATGCCTACGACCTGAAAACCCAGTATTTGGACACCCTGCCCATGATAGATTCTGAAACTGGGCGCCATATCAACTTTACCTGTGCTTCAGAATTACTATATGATCCAACCGGCTATCTCTGGGCCATCACTTGTCATTTCACCAATTACGGCAAATTAATCCGATATGATCTGGAGACTTGTGAAACCCATTCCTATCCAGGAACTATTGGATTTGAGGCCATGGCCCAAGATGAAAATGGTACCATCTGGATTGCTGGGGCTGAAAAGGAGCATGAAGGCCAATTGCTCCTCTTTGATGCCAGAAAAGAAGAATTTATACCCTACGAGACTCCTGATAGCCTAAATCCGTTGGAGGGTCTAACGCCCTACTATCTGACTTTTGATAAAGACGGGGATCTCTGGATGGGGACTGATGTTGGTGTGCTGAAAATGAACCCTAAGACTGGCGATATCGAAAGATTCTCCATCGATAATGAAAGTGGAGAAGGACAACTCTCTCATAATAGCTGTTATGTGATTGTGGAAGACCAGGCCGGTATAATGTGGATTGGCACTAAAAATGGGCTCAATGCTTTGGATCCAGTCACGAAGAGTGTGCGTGTTTTCACCAAGGATAATGGGATGTCGAGTAGTACCGTTCACGGTATACAGCTAGATGAGAATCAAAACCTTTGGATAAGCACCTTCAACGGTTTAACTCATTATGATCGCAATGAAGAATTGTTCCGAATTTTTTACGAAATTGATGGATTTAGTAATGATGAATTCACGCCTTTCTCCTTCTATAAGGATGAATATGGACAGTGCTATTTCGGCACCGTAAACGGACTGAATGCCTTCTATCCAGAAGATATCTTGGTGGACAAAGACATTCCGAAAGTGATTTTAACTAGAGTCGAGAGATTTGACTCCGATAGTAACCAACCTATCGTTCAGGATACTAACTTGGTCAACCTCAAAGAGTTGACAATCCAACCCGGTGCATCCTTTTTCACCCTGCATTTTGCGCTGCCCATCTACTACGGTCGAGGTAAAATCCGATTCCGGTCCAAGCTAGAGAATTACGAGCAGTCTTGGCGTGACCATAAGACGGGTGTAATCAAATACAATAATTTACCCCCAGGAGATTATGTACTACGTGTCAAGGGCGCGGATAGCAACGGCAATTGGAGTACTGAAGAGTATGAGATGCGCATTCAAATTGAACAGTACTTCTACAAAAAACCAATCTTTTGGTTCTTCGTCTTTTTGGGCTTAGTGGGTGTAATCTATGCTATCCTGAAAAATCGGCTTGAGCAAAAACTACGGATGGAAAGACTACGGATGAAGCTATCCAGTGATTTACATGATGAAGTGAGTGGCCTTCTATCCGGCATTGCCATGCAATCGGATATGCTCAGTATGATGTCCAAGGATCAAAACCTCAAGCCTCGGTTAAAAACGATCGGAGAAGCCAGTCGAAAAGCCATGTCAAAAATGAGTGATGTGATATGGTCCATTGATTCTCGCAAAGATCGATTGGAAGACCTGATTGAAAGAATGCATGTACATGCCGATGAAGTTCTATTGCCCATCGATATTCGCTACGACTTTAGAGTGGGCAAGATGGAGCGCCAACAGAAGATTCCGGCCAATATTCGCCAAGATATCTACTTCATCTACAAAGAGGCCATTAACAATATTGCTAAGCACTCTCAAGCTACCAAGGTTAATATTCAGATGGAAAACTTAGGAGCTATATTCCAACTCACCATTAGTGACAATGGAGCTGCCATCCCGGTAGCTGTGCTTGAAAACGAAAGCAGAGGCAAAATCATCAACGTTCGCACCCGCAAGAAATCCGGCCAAGGGTTGACCAATATGAAGATGCGTGCCCAACGACTTAAGGCCGAGATTAAGATCGCTAAGGACAACGGTTTTCAGGTGCAGCTGCAGATGCGGAAGTTCGCCAAATAGGTACCCCCCCACCCCACCCCATGAATATGGGGTTTCACAGAAGTATTCTTCCCCTTATCTTTGAAGCATCTTAGACAAAGATCCCGTGAACAGGAAAAGATATTATCCTTCCTATTCACCTATCAACAAGAAGCGTGTTTACATAGGGACTTTCGATCTAGAAAGTCCCACTTTTTTTAAAAAGATAAGACTAAACTCCAGTAATATTTTTACTCTAGGCGCTTTCGAGCGCTCAATCTCAGTGTTCTATTCATGAAAAGGGCTTTTTCCAGAAAAAGCCCTTTTCACTTTTTATACCCTTACCTATTTGCAAGTTGGCCTTCAGTCCGAGAACTAAGGCAAAATTGTTACTTTTACTTCAGCAGGATCAAAACACAGCAGAACGGGGCCAGTCCCTCGAATCTATTGATTAGTTAGCATTCGGATAGTCCGAGTTCTACCCTCATTTTACCGTGAATATGCATTTAGATAACGCCAAGACAGCGCTCAAGAAATACTTCGGTTACGAGACCTTCCGCCCCATGCAGGGAGAAATCATTCAATCGGTCTATGATCGTAAGGATGCCCTCGTACTGATGCCGACCGGTGGTGGAAAATCCATTTGCTACCAAATTCCTGCGATCACCATGCCTGGAACCTGCGTAGTGATCAGTCCGCTGATTTCTCTCATGAAGGACCAAGTAGAAAGTCTCAAAGCCAATGGAATCAAGGCCGCATTCCTAAATAGTAGTCAGGACACCGCTGAGCAACAAGCCATCGAAGATGACTTCTTTCATGGCAATATTCAGTTACTGTACGTATCTCCGGAAAAGCTCGTCAATTCTTCCTTTCAGCCCTTGCTACAAAAGGCTAAGGTTAATCTTTTTGCCATTGATGAAGCACATTGCATCTCAGCTTGGGGTCATGATTTCCGACCGGAGTACAGTCAGCTTAAGTTCATCAAGCGAGACTTTCCCCATGTCCCCATTATCGCCTTGACAGCCACGGCAGATAAGTTGACTCGAAAGGATATTATTGAGCAGTTAGGCTTGGCAACTTCCCAGACCTTCATAGCTTCTTTTGACCGGCCAAATATTAGCTTGGAGGTGCGCCCAGGGCAGAAACGCTTGGAGCAGATTCTAGCCTTTATCGGCCGAAAAAAGGATCAGTCTGGCATTATTTATTGCTTGAGCCGGAAGAGTACAGAAAACCTTGCTGAAAAATTGAACGCCAGAGGAATTAAAGCTGGTTTTTATCATGCTGGCTTAAGTGCCGCCGAGCGATCACATATCCAGGAAGCTTTTATCAATGATCAAATACCAGTGATCGCGGCTACCATAGCTTTTGGTATGGGTATTGACAAATCCAATGTGCGTTGGATTATCCATTACAACCTGCCCAAGAACATGGAAAGCTACTACCAAGAAATTGGACGGGCAGGGAGGGATGGAACCACGGCCGAGACCTTGCTTTTCTACAGCTATGGGGATGTTATGATCCTACGGGAAATTCTGGAAAAGAATCAATCTGAAAATACAGAAATCCAGTTGGCCAAGCTAGAGCGTATGCAGCAGTATGCCGAATCCCTGGCTTGCCGGCGCCGGATTTTACTCAACTACTTCTCCGAAGATAGCAATGAGCGTTGTGGTAATTGTGACAACTGTCTAAATCCACCAACCTATTTCGATGGAACGATCATCGCCCAGAAGGCACTTTCAGCCGTCTATCGCTTGCGGGAGAGTGTCGGTCTGCGCTTCTTAATCGATGTATTACGTGGATCGGGACGTAAGGAAATCTTTGAGCGTGGTTTTCAAAACATCAAGACCTACGGAGCGGGACGTGAATATAGCTTCTTGGATTGGCAGCACTATCTGCTGCAATTGATCAATCTAGGTTATCTGGAGATCGCCTATGATCAAAAGAGTGTGGTGAAGATGACACCTGCCAGTCAACGAGTGCTTTTCAAAGGGGAACGCATCCAACTGGTGCAACAGACCACGGTAAAAGCAAGACAGGAGGCTGCAAAAGCCAAGTCCAAGCCAGTTACGAAGCGTCAGCGGGTCCGAGACGACCTTTTCGAAGTACTCCGGCAACTGCGGAAACAACTGGCTCAACAACGAGGCGTACCTCCTTATATCATCTTTAGCGATGCAACTTTGGAAGAAATGGCTGCCCGCCGTCCAATGCAGGATGCGGAAATGCAGCAAATATCTGGGGTTGGGGAAAGGAAACTGCAATTATACGGTGATGCGTTCATGGAAGCCATCCGTGGTTTCGTCACACAGCACGCCACCACCATGCGAGATGGCGCTACCTTACAGGTCACCTTGCAATTATACCAGCAAGGGCTAAGCGTGGAAGAAATGGCTACAAAGCGAGAACTTACCACTAGAACCATTTACAATCACTTAGCACAATTGTATGAGAATGGGGAAGCCATTAAGCTCGATCCGATTATCTCCTCCACCCAAATCAAAGAGATAGTAGGTACACTAAAGTACCTGGAACAGCCTTATAAGTTGAAAGATATCTATGAGCGTTTTGATGGTCTATTCTCCTATACCCAAATCCACTTTGCCCTAGCCCATCATAGGAAGGTGCAGAAGGATGGAATTGGAGCTTCTTGACTTTCTTAAAAAGACGAAAGGATAAGAAGTCCTTAAAAATCTTCTTATCCTTTCTATTGCTTGCTGATCAACCCAGCATTCTAATAAACTTCCGGGATTCGATCAGGATAATCTGTGATGATTCCATCTACTCCCATCTGCAGCAAAGAATCCATTAAGGTGGTCTCATTCACCGTCCAGGGAATGATCTTCATGCTTTTTGCATGGGCTTCTTTCACCAAATTAGCGGTAACCAATTTGTGATATGGGCTATATATCTGCGGTATAAAGCCTAGCTGGTCTAATTGATCATCTAAACTTGCTGGTAGATACACCAAGAGTGCAATTCTTAACTTGTGATTCAAGGCTCGCACTTCCCTCAAGGGGCGCATATCAAAAGACTGGACAACTGCTCTATCTACAATGCCAAGTGCTTCCAATTCATCGACTACCATGCGAGCAAAAGTTTGAGGATTGGGACACAAAATACTATCCCATTCCACCTCACTTTTAATTTCTAAATTGTAATGCGGAGCAGGCAATTGGTTGGCCTTTACGTGTTCTTCTACTGCATTGACCATTTCCCGAAAAGTCGGCTTATAGGCTTTCATCAACTGCTGCTCGGGAAAGTTGGGATTCCCTTTAGAACCGCAGTCAAAGGCCTTCACCTCCTCATAGGTCATCTGATAAATCGCATATCGACTTTTCTCCTCCTCTTCAGCTATGGGCGAACCATCAGGCTGCAAGCAAAAGACGGCGTTCATCCAGGGCTCATGAGAAACAACCAGTTGGCTATCCTTCGAAACAGCTAAGTCCAATTCCAGTGTACGGACAGCCGGATATTCTAGGGCTTTGAGAAAAGCTGGAATGGTATTTTCTGGCGCAAGCCCTCGGGCACCGCGATGCCCTTGCCAATCGATTATCTTTTCGTCCATAATGAGCGTTTGCTGACAAGCTATTGTCATAAATACTAAGCCTACCAGAAGAGAAATCTTGTTGAACATTACTTTTGGTTTTTGATCATGTAGTCCACCGTTAGATTACACAGCAACTTTACTCCAAGATCTAAACCACTGTCATCAATGAAGAAGTCAGGAGTGTGGTGCGGAGCTGCATCTGCAGGGTTCATCCCCTTGGGCATACCACCTACGAACAGAAATAAACCAGGAATTTCCCGAGCAAAGAAGGAAAAGTCCTCGGCTCCGGTTCGAGCATCAATTAGATGCACATTTTCCTTGCCAGCTGTGGACTCAACTGTTGGTAGCATTTGACTCGTAAGATCTATATCATTAAATGTAACCGGATAACCTTCTTCAATAGTTACCTCTGCCACTGCTCCAACACTCTCCGCAATTTTGGTAGCAGTCCTGCGAATGTCCGCATGGACCTTCTTCTGCATGTCTACATCAAGGGTTCGGATGGTGCCTATCATCTCCACTTCCTCAGGAATGATATTAGATCTGACTCCTCCGCTAATCTTTCCAATAGATATAACAGCGGCTTCCTTGGTGAGCTGGGTTTGTCGACTAATGATGTGTTGTAGGCCCTGAATGATCTGAGCAGAAACAGCAATCGGGTCCACTCCAGTCCAAGGGGTAGAACCATGCGTCTGCTTACCCTTAACCTTGATCACCAGTCGATTGACAGCAGCCAAGGTGCCACCGGGCTTATAGTTGACGTGTCCAACCTCTGTTTTAGAGTTGATATGTAAGCCAAAAATGACATCCACACCATTGTCCGAAAGTACTCCCTCTTTGACCATCAGTTTGGCCCCCCCCTCTTCACCGGGAGGCGCGCCTTCTTCAGCGGGTTGAAAAATGAAAACTACCTTACCAGCGAGTTGATCCTTCATATTTACAAGCACCTCAGCTGCTCCCATCAACATGGCGACATGGGTATCGTGACCACAAGCATGCATCACGCCGACCTCTTCCCCTAGAAAAGTAGTTTTCACCTTTGAAGCGAAGGGTACCGGAGCTCTCTCTACCACCGGCAAGCCATCCATATCTGCTCGAAGACCAATCGTTGGGCCGGGGCGGCCACCTTCCAGCACTGCCACCACCCCCGTATGCGCGATCCCGGTTTGCCCCTTCAATCCAAGGCCTTTCAAATGCTTTTCAATATAAGCAGCCGTTTTGAATTCTCGGTTGCTTAATTCTGGATGCTCATGTAAGTAACGACGCCATTCCACCACCTTATCTTTTACCTTGGCCACTCGTTTATCCATCATGGTGTAAACGCTCCCTTGTCCAAAAACAAATGTTTGGGTAAATAGGACAAGGGCAAAAATCAATAGGTTTCTCATACTGTTCAAGTCTTTTAATAGTAGTAAAAAGGCATCCCTCATGATTCCTTACGTAATCGCTCATAATGATGATAGAAATACGGAATAGTCTCTATGCCTTTATAAAAATTGAATAGTCCATAGTGCTCATTGGGCGAATGCAAAGCATCAGAATCCAGCCCGAATCCCATCAAAACGGACTTCACGCCAAGTACTTCTTCGAATAGCGCGACAATCGGGATACTTCCTCCCTCTCGTTTCGGGATGGGTGCTTTACCAAAGGTCTCCTGCATAGCTAGATGCGCTGCACGGTATTCTGGTGTGTCGGTAGGTGTAACTACTGGTTCACCGCCATGATGAAAGCTCACCTTAACCTTCACGGAATCAGGCGCTATACTTTCAAAATGATCGGCAAAGAGTTTAGCGATTTTATCAGAGTTCTGATGTGGAACCAGACGCATACTGATTTTGGCAAAAGCCTTGGAAGGCAATACCGTTTTAGCTCCTTCTCCGGTATATCCTCCCCAAATTCCATTTACATCCAGAGTCGGGCGAATAGAAGTACGCTCCATGGTAGTAAACCCTTTCTCTCCTTGGATATCACCAATAGCTAAATCCTCTTTATACTGATCAAGGCTGAATGGCGCTTTATTCATTTCTGCTCTTTCGTCAGTAGAGATCACTTCTACATCATCGTAAAAGCCAGGAATGGTGATGTGCTTGTTTTCGTCTTGCAAGGAAGCGATCATTCCGCACAATACATTAACTGGGTTTGCCACTGCTCCACCATATACACCGGAGTGGAGATCTCGATTAGGTCCAGTGACTTCTACTTCAACATAACTCAAGCCACGCAAACCTGTGGTGATGGATGGCGTACTATTAGAAATGATAGAGGTATCAGAGATTAGGATAACATCGCAAGCCAGTTTCTCCTGGTTCGCTCTACAGAAGTCGCCCAAGTGATCAGAACCAACTTCCTCTTCCCCTTCAATCATGAACTTGATGTTACAGCCGAGCGCATCATTCTTGATCATAGCCTCGAAGGCTTTCACATGCATGAAGAATTGTCCTTTATCATCACAGGCCCCACGAGCAAAAATCGCTCCATCGGGATGGATTTTTGTCTTCTTGATCACAGGTTCAAAAGGTGGTGATTCCCAAAGATCTAAGGGATCAGGCGGCTGAACATCATAATGCCCATATACTAAAACAGTCGGTAAACCCTCGCCTAAGATCTTCTCACCGTAAACAATTGGGTGCCCTTCGGTTGGCATCACCTCCACGGCATCTGCACCGGCAGCCTTCAATAAGTCGGCAACCATCATGGCCGTTTTCATCACATCATCTTTGTAGGCGGGATCTGCACTGATTGACGGGATTTTCAACATCTCCAATAGCTCATCCAAGAACCTATCCTTATGTTCTTCGATGTACTGCATCACATTTTCCATATGCTATCTTTTCTGGTTTTATTTTTGATTAAAGCAGAGTTACAATGAACAGTGTTGCATGGTTAATTAATAAGGTTTTATTCATTCAACGTACAACATTATTCATTCAACATTAATTACTCAACATTAAAAAAGTGGGCCCATCAAATCGATAGCGCCACTGGGCCAGGACCTTAGTTGCAAGGGTTTGACCATCAGATCGGTAAGTTCGCGGCGAACCAAGCCTAACGCTCGGTTATCCGTTAGCAACAGCCACTTGCACAGATTACTAGCCGCTTGAAAATTATTGTTCAAATAGAGCTCCCGTTCTTTGGCGATTAAAAGTATGAAATCAATGCCAGATTTTTTGCCCAGTTCCTCCAATTCTGACAATAAATATGTGGCCAATTTCTGATGTTGGTGAGTGGGAGAAATACAGAGGTCCATTATGCCAAATACAGGAAAAAGACTTCCCTCATACCCAATGGGTCGGGAAACTACTCCCATATGGCCTATTAACTCCTTTCCTTCCCAAAGCAAATAACGAAAAGTCGGTGGGTACTTGTAGTAAGTTTGATGTGCCGGATATCCAGGAAAACAAAGGTGTAGCAAGGCCGAGATAGCTTGTTTGGTTTCGGTAGTGAGTAAAAACTCCTCCGTTCTATCAATTCTCATTGCAGCCTATAAATAGTGTCTTTTCAATAATTCAATAATCCCATCCTCTGACAATTTCCGGTCCAATTTACCTTCAATAGAGAAGGAAATACTACCGGTTTCTTCTGATACCACGAATGCTGCCACATTGGAGCGTTCGGTAATACCTACCGCAGCTCGATGCCGCAAACCAACGCTTTTGGGTAAACTCGGATTATCCGAAACGGGAAGTACCGAACTCGCCCATTGCAATTTACCATTTGCGATCACCAGGGCGCCATCATGTAGAGGACTTTCTTTCGTAAAAATACTTTCGATCAAAGGTTCACTAATCTGGGCATCCAATCGTACCCCGGAATTGATGAGTCCTTCCAAGTTGGCATTTTTACTCAAAACGATCAAAGCCCCAATTCGCTGTTTGCTAAGCCTTAGCATTACGGCTTTTAAGGCCATCACCTCCTGCTCCTTTTTTGGGGTAGCCTGAAAATTCCGATTCAACAGCCGCTCCCAAAAATGGGATCGCTGTCTAAGCGTGGTATTTCCCAAAAATAGGAGAAACCGCCTTATTTCTGGTTGAAAAATCACAACTATGATGATGACTCCCACCTCTACAAACTTCTCCATAACCGTAGACAACAGATCCATCTGCAGCCGATTCACCAACCAGGCCACCATCGTGAGCATCAAAACTCCAACGAAGATATTGAAAGCAATACTCCCTCGCAGCAATCGATAGATAGATACATCAGATACCCCACGATCAATATGTCGAGGATATCCCAAATGCGAATGGGCAAAAATCCGATCTTAACCAAATAGATCATCGTCAGTAGGCAATAGCTTCGTCTGAATTAAATAGTATAAAACTCAACACTTGAGTTCCACTTGTTATCGCTTTTGATAAAGAGCTCTTTTGTACAGGCCCAGCTCCATTCTCCACCCGGATCAAAATAGGCGGGTAGGCCTCTGTCTTATTCTGCAGTGCCTGCAAGGCTGCAGTAAACTTATAGGAATGAGCCGGCACAATCCGGTCATCATGCTCTGCTGTCATAACCAAGGTTGCAGGATAATTAGCTTCCACGACATTGTGTAAGGGGGAATAAGCGTAGAGGAAGCTGAATAGTTCCTCGTCAGTACTCTCCCCATACAAATCTTTCCATAACCATCCCCCCGCGAACCTTTGGTACCGCAGCATATCCAGGAGTCCATTCGCCGGTATCGTAGCCCTATACAGATCAGGTCTTTGTGTCAAGCAGGCCCCAACAACCAATCCGCCTCTTCCTTGACCATAGATCGCCAACTTTTCAGAAGACGTGTATTTATTTGCGATCAGATACTCAGCAGCAGCCTGAAAATCGTCAAAACTATTCTGTTTGTTCTTTCCCGATCCGGCTCGGAGCCACCTCCGGCCGTTACCTTCCTGTCCACGGATCTGAGCAATCGCACAAACGCCATTGTGTTCTAGCATGATGGGCATCAATTGTAAGCCCGTAGGATTGAACTGGAGTTTAGGTGGGGACAATTCTTCATCTAGGGCCAACAAGAGTCCAGGGTTATTCCCAGTCAAACGCAGTCCCTTACGATGAACGATTGACATATTTACCGAAACACCATCGTAACTGTCAAAGGCCACTTGTTTAATTTCGTAATCCGCGGGATCAAAGTCAAGCTCGGGTAGGAAGTAAGGTTCTAATACCCCGTTGTTCAAATTGAGTCGGTATATCCGTTCAGGGAAATTGTAGCTTGAATAGCCCATGAAAGCCTCGTTATTTTCAGGGTTTCCTGTAATTCGGCTAACAGCTCCCAGCCCAAGTGGTTGTAAGTCAACTTCATACAACTGCTCTCCTGACAAACTATAGACAATTACCCGGCTTTTACCAGCTTCCAGGTAATGAGCAATCAACTTATTACCGTATAAGTAAACTTGATCAAGCAAACTTCTACCTTCTGGTAGGATTTCTTCCCAATAAGGTGCCCCTGGGTTGCTGGTGGAAACTTGGACAAGTCTTCCTTTGTCTGCTTGATGAGTGGTCCTAAACAGCAGTTTATTTCCGTATCCCCCAACAAAGTCGAATTGCTCATCGAAAAAGGAATATATCGGGGTGAATTCCGGGTTGCCGGTAGTTAAATTTCGAAAGTAGATGGCATTACCATGACTATTTTCAAATAGTTGCAGAATCAAGAACCGTTGATCTACAGATGTGACCGCTCGAGCATTCCGTTCTGGGAAAATTCGATCTGCAAAGATCACCTCATCTTCCGACTGGCTAGTGCCTAGTCTGTGGTAGAATAGTTGATGAAATTCATTTTTGGCGGAACGGTCGTAGTGTTGAGCACTCGGGTATCTGCTGTAGTAGAAGCCTTCTTTATCCCAAGCAATGGCTGAATGCTTTACTTCCTCAATGACATCAGGAAGTAATCGCCCTGTCCTGAGATCTAGCACACGAATCGTCTTCCAGTCTGATCCACTTTTGGCCAATTGCAAACCCAAAAGGCGGCCATCCGCTGAAAAAGTATGGTCAGAGACCGAAACACTGCCATCGTCTGATAGCTGATTGGGGTCAAAAAGTTGCTCAAAAGGACCCTCAATAGCCTGGCTGCGGTAAAAGACGGCTTGTTCCTGTAGTCCACGATTCATGAATTGATAGTAGTACGCCCCCTTTTTTTCCAACAAACTCCG
>ENA-UENT01000764-UENT01000764.1-marine-metagenome-genome-assembly--contig:-NODE-764-length-13474-cov-5.008556_pt1 | contig 13474 bp, 8 predicted proteins | sample MGYA00237879_ERZ529330 | MGnify/ENA primary metagenome ERZ529330 (study PRJEB26372, sample SAMN05368345) | marine metagenome | biome: cultured habitat; feature: ocean water; material: water; isolation... | reverse complement strand
CCGCCTAGCTAAAAACTTTAGACAACTTCAAAATCAAGGAAGTGGAATATAGGTACTATCTCCAGGGACGGTAGGGAATTCCTTGGCCGCCCAGTCTGCTTTTGCCTGTTCGAGCCGATCTTGACTGGAAGAAACAAAATTCCAGTAGAGAAAGCGTTCCTCCGGAAATGGCTGTCCCCCAAAGACTAACAGTTTAGTGCCAGCTAGTAATTCAACACAGCACTCATCTTCCGTTTTGGCAATGAGCATCTCTCCTTGCTGTACCAACTGATCCTCCAATTTCACCGATCCTTGAACTACTACTAACGCTATTTCACCACGTAGTTGTCCCTTGATATCTAATACCCCAGCCGATTCTGCGTAGGCATCGATCATGAACAAAGGGGAGTAGACGGGTAGGGGAGACCTACGTCCATATCCTTCACCTGCGACCAAGGTTAGATGGATTCCCTGCTCTTCCCATTGCGGCAAATCTTCTTTAGGAACAAAAGCAAAATTCGGTGCCATTTCTTCCTTTTCACGAGGTAAGGCTACCCAAACCTGATAGCCATGAACAGGATAGGTCCCTCCATCGCGTAGATGCGCTGGCGTGCGTTCCGTATGTGTAACACCGTAGCCGGCAGTCATGAAGCCCACAGACCCCGGCGTGATCACCTCTACTGCACCGGTATTATCGCGATGCTCAATTTCTCCTTGTAATAGATAGGTGAGGGTAGATAAACCAATGTGAGGATGCTGATCAACATCCATATACTGACCCGGGCCAATGGTGGATGGCCCCATATGATCAATGAAGGTGAAGGGACCTACTTGGCGTTTACGCCGGAAAGGAAGCAGTCGTCCAACCATGAAGTTGCCAATGTCGCGACTGCGCTCTGCAACGAGCATCCTGTTGTTTCCCATATTCTTTGCTTTTGAGGTGATCAGGAATAAGGTAGGTCTTTCGTTTTGGAGCCCCAAATAAAAAAACTTTGGAGGGGTATTAAACTTTTATTTGGAACGATCGTTCTAGTAGATGTTGTTTGTTGTTGAACGATCGTTCCAAATAGATTTTTCACTACATAAATTTTTGTTCAGATGAGTAAGTTAACAGGAAAAGTAGCCATTGTAACTGGCGGAAATAGTGGTATTGGTTATGCTTCCGCTGCGGCTCTAAAAGAGGAAGGAGCACAAGTTGTTATCACGGGCCGTTCGGCGGAAAAAGTGCAAGAGGCAGCTTCAACCTTAGGTGTTACCGGCCTCGTAGCAGATGTCCTTGATTTAAATGCACTCGATCAGTTAGTGGCTCAAGTAAAGGCAGAATTCGGTACCGTAGACGTACTTTTCGTAAACGCCGGTGTATTCGAACCAGCACCAGTAGGACAGATTAGCGAAGAGATGTTCGATCGCCAAATGGGAATTAACTTCAAAGGAGCGGTATTTACGATCGAGAAGTTTTTGCCGATTCTCAATGACGGTGCCTCTATCATTAACCTCTCCTCTGTAAATGCCTATACGGGAATGCCAAATACCGGAATTTATGCGGCTTCTAAGGCAGCTATGAATTCATTCACCCGTACCGCAGCTACCGAATTGGCTCCTCGGAAAATTCGAGTAAATGCTGTAAACCCAGGTCCTGTTTATACGCCGATCTTTGGCAAGACAGGTATGCCAGAAGAACAGCTTAACGGCTTTGCCGCAGCTATGCAAGAACGCGTACCACTTAAGCGCTTTGGACAACCAGAAGATATTGCGAAGCTGGTCACTTTCTTGGCCTCTGATGATGCATCCTTTATTACCGGTGGAGAATACAATATTGATGGCGGCATCAATATCAATCCGCTCTTAGTCGGATAAAAAATTTGCTACTTTTTGGAGCATTTGTTCCAGAAGGCTAGTTTTACTGAAGCCGGCCGTCAATGTACCGTATTGATGGCCGGTTTTACCTAATTTGCAGCTTATGCCTAGGACGAAACAGTTTGATGAGAACCAAGTACTAGAAAAGGCGGTAGACTTGTTTTGGAAACAGGGCTATCATGCCACTTCTATGCAAGATTTAGTCGATCACCTGGGTATTAATCGAGCAAGCCTCTACGCTACTTTTGGTGATAAGAAGCGATTGTTTGTGCGAGCTATCAATCACTATCGTGCAATCAATGCAGTAGGCATGTCTGACTTCCTTCAATCGGAGTCCGATGTCAGGACAGGAATGCGAAAGCTCTTGGAAAAGGCAATCCTGGAAGCCCACGAAGATATTGATCGGAAAGGATGTTTTGTGGTAAACACTACTACAGAACTTGTGCCGGGTGATGCTGAAATTGAACAGCTGGTCGAGGAGAACAAAACCGACTTTGAAGAACGCATCTACAGCTACCTCAAGCGGGGGCAGACAGAAGGGCAGTTACCTTCTTCGAAAGATGTGAAGGCAATAGCCAACTTGATCTTTACGCTGTACAATGGCATCAGAGTAGTAGGCAAGATGTCTCCTACTAGTGAGACCCTAACAACCACTGTAGATACTGCACTCTCACTATTGGACTAATGACCTTTTTCTTCGAAGAAGTTCACTAGTCGTTCGAAGCTACTAAGTTTAGTTGGCCAATGCTTTTCCTTGCTGTACTTATCTTCTTCAGCTGCATACGTTTCTTCACCACCTTCGTATGATTCATAAGAGCCTCCTCCGTAGCCATCTACTTGATGTTCGTAGCCGCGTTCAATTGCTCGTTCGATAGCGCGAAGTAGGAAGCTCATCTGGAAACATTCATTTTCACGATCGCGGATGGAGCCACCTCTACGCCAGGCTCTTTCGTAATGCTTGATGATCTCCTCTTCCAGGGTTTTGATTTGTTCATGTTCACTTTCGGCCAATAGCAGCACTGTCAGTACATTGACTAACCTTACCTGATCACCGAATTCCCCACGATCACTAGATTTTTTGCGCAATTCCTCGAGCTCATCATTGAAATAAGTAGCTACTGGTTGATAGCCCAGTGCTCTTTTGCAGGAGTCATCATCATCCTGAACAAGTGCAACAGCCAGCCAGCTTGTGAGGGTATGATAGTGTTCTGAACTTTGATGATCCGCAACACTCAGTCTTGCTTTGTCATAGAAAGATAAGGCCTCATCCAGGTACTCATCTGCCATAGCAGGGTCTGGAGCAGTAAGGAAAAGGCGCTTGTATGCTACTCCCATCAAGCTGAGTCGTTCCGTGGTGGCAGCCAGCTGCAGCAACACATGCATGTTTTGAACGGCGCCGAGCATCTCCTCGTGGACCTGGTCCTTTTCGCTTTCTTCCGTTGCTTGGTGCCATCTTTTCCTGCACCCCGCCATCTGGATATCGTAGTATTGCTCTAGCGAACGGAAACTCCAAGTTGCTTTTGGTGCTTTCCATAGCTGCTCGAATGTGAAAACCGCTTGCTGGTAGGCACCAATTTCAGCATAAATGGCGGCCTCCATTTCCGTGATCTTTGGCGTTCGCAGGTTTCGAAGTTCCACAGCATCAATAATCGCTTGCAGCTCCCGGTCAAGTTTCTTGTGGCGCTTGCGTATAGAGGCGGTTTCATCCAGTAGTTTTTCCAGGTCGATTATAGCCTCTTGCGGCAATAGATAACTTATGCCTTCTGATCTACGATTCCGCCCACCAGGAACCAATTGGTAATCTTCATCGCCATAGCATTGATACGCTCCCCAGGTGTGGGTATTGGGGAATCGGCGGTAGCACTGTTCACGTGCTTCTTTTACGGCTCTGCCAAAGGGCACACCCGCTAGCATCTGCTGATAGAAAATGGTGGCAAAGGTCTCAGCCGCGTCATCATCGACAGCCCAACCAGCAACCACAACAGCTTTTACCCCCATGTTGATGAATTCTGTACCGACATTGGCAGCCAATCGATGACGTTGCTGAAAGTAGCGCTCTTTATCAGGATCGACATCTCCCAAGTGGCAGCAATTGACAAAGACCAATTCTGGTGTGCTTGAACGTTGCGCTATCACGGCAGGGTCGAGTACAACTTGATCATCAAGCAGGATGCCAGTACGTTTGGTCGTCCGTGTCTCCGAGCGCCCAAGGTGGTTTAGTTCTTCGGTTACTTCATAATCGACCACGCCATGGCTCGCGATGTGCATAATCTTATATTCCTCAAAGAACTTCGTGAGAATGTAGGCGTAGCTCTGTTCGGTCAATAGATCAACGGCGAAGCGCTCTCGGTTTAAGAGTTGTGCCACCTTTTGAGCCTCTCGCTTTGCACCCGGTAGTTGTGGTAAGCGACTGCCAGTGAGTTTGGGGTCACCAATAACCAATGCGCTCAACCGATGGATAGGCTTGATAATCGGACGATCGTAGCTGGTGGCCAATTGGCGAATAAAGCCTGTACGGACGCAGAGCGGATCGCCACTCTCTTCCTCAAAATGCAGTAGCTCCCACGGATAACTGGCCGTATCCTGATCGAGGATCAGCAGGATGTTATGTTGGTTACGGAAGGAAAGTTTGAATTCATTGGGCACCAGTAGCTCAAAGAGTGTCTTGGACAGGGAACGGTTCCATTCCGTCTTATAATCACTGGCTTCCAGTAATTTGTGAATGAGTCTAGGGTCAACCGTGGAGGTACGATCACTCACTCTAGCGTGCCCGGTGGAAGCAGAATAGCGAAAGATCGGTAAGCCGCTTTCATAATCACGATCTGACCTAACATTTAAGCGCATCCACCAATGTTGTTCATCGGCAATTTGTAGCAAATCTCGGCTGCCTTCTACCTTATGTAGTTTTCGATCAAAACGAATGGAGTAGATGTTATTCTCTCGTTCGATTTGGTCCAGGATATAGAAGGTCTGCATGGCCTTGTCTCGGTAGATCTCGATGAACTCCACCTTTTCTATGTAGGGCAAAGCAGCTGCTCTTCCTCGACTACTTTCTTGCAAGTTTTGAACTTTTGCATTAGCCCGAGAAACACCTTCCAGGACTGCATTGATGGATCCAGCTAGATTCAGCATTCCATAAGCCGTACCGATCAACAGCGGCGTAATTCCTAAGCTTTCCCGAGGAGGATTATAGCATTTCGCTGCCTCAATAATGTACTCTCGGCAAGCCTGCTCCACCGTTTGTGTTAAATGCAGAGGCGTCAGATCTTCAGGGGAACCAATACCTACCACCACCGTCTCGATGATGCGCCGACCGTCAGACAACAAGACCAAATTAGTATTGATATTCCCAGGATAGTTGCCGAGGTTATGACGCTTGCGTAGTTCTCCCTCCAACAGCACATCAAGAATGTATTCTACACCACGTAGACTTTGCTCCCGAAAATGACCAACTAGAATAGGGTACTGCGCATATTTCAAGTGCCCCATCTTAACACTCACCTCAATCGTCTGCTTTTGCTGCTCTTCAGTATCGTATCGCGGCACAGGCTTCATACCTAGAACGTCAGCAACGAGTCCCTCTCCAGAATCTGCTAAGATGCCGGGGCGTTCCACACGAGGCCTATCCGTATGTTCTGGCCGACCAACTCCGCGCGATCGTGCGGTGTTTCTTACATCAGCCAAAAGCTTCAGATGCCCGGTTTTCCCTTTCTTCAGCAACTCCACTAAAGCGTCAAAGTGGCGTTCATCATTCACCAATTCTCCGTGGGTGGTGTCCTGATAATAGGTTGGTAGCAATGGGTTTCCTTGCTCATTCGCAGGTACTCCCAATTCCCAGGTGACACTCCCATCTCCTTCTTCTGTGGTCGTGAAGACCAGCTTCATTTGATTGTTCGCGTCTTTACTGATATGATCTTCCAACTCGGCCATATCGTACGACTGGAAGTACTTACTGCTGTACCAGGTATGCTTGATAGCGATGTTGTCTACCGTTTCTTCATCGTGGCCTGCTATGTAGATCATCTTGTCATAACCTTCAATCTTGGTTATGGCCTCCAAGGTGCTCTCCTTGTAATCCTGAAAGTCTTGGAGTTGTTTTTTTGTTGGTAAGACCCAAGTCTTTTTATTTGTGACCTCCTGCAACAGTTTCCAAAGTTCTTGCTCCTCAAAACGGTGTCCTTCTAGGGGCATTAGATCATAGAGGCCTGGGTGCTTTGAGAATACCTTGAGTAAATCTTGTTTTCGAGGACCAAATGATAGTTTGGCTAAGCTCCGGATCGTCGTGCCGTAGCCGGTCAAGGTTTGAGCCATGAGGTACGAACCCCGCCAAGGGGTACCCAGCATAATGAGCGCTGGCACCTGTTGTTCTCGCAGTCGGTTCCAGGTAACACCTCCATTGTGCAGTATCATGGCCCGAGCTACAAGCCCACCCATAGAGTGAGCTACAATCTGAATAGACGGAGGATCGGCGACCGTCCTGATTTCTTCGATTTTCTTTGCCAACAGTGCACCGCTACGAGCTGTACTTAGGCGCCAATCAAATGGGAAGACGATCACATCGTAACCCTCACGCTTAAGGTAAGTAACCACCTTTTCGTAGGGCGTGGCAACCAGAGAGGTTGCTTTAATGTGAGCGTTGTTCTTTACCGTTAAATTGAGCAAGTTGCCAGCTGCAATCTTGCGGTATTCAATCCAAATTTCTTCATCATTATGGGCGAGATTGGAGCCCATAATACCTGGTACTAGCACGACCACTGGTTTCTTACCGTTGAGTCGTTTAACAGCCAACGGAGAAATATTTCCATTCGGGAATAAAACACCTCGGTCGGTATCGGGTCTTGATTGTACTACTGGTTTGTATCCTTTAGGCGGATTGCCTGCTTCTGCTTTAAGGCCTTCCAATAGTGCTAGCTGACTATCGGGGTGTTGGAAGTAAGCGAAGTGGTTGATATCGCCGCCGCTAAACAAGCGGTAGTAGGTCGTCCGCTGTCTTTGGAAGCCAGAAAACATAGCATCTGTATCGACTACCCAGTCGTTGTCTCTCCAGAACAATACGCGAGTAACGAAAAACGCCAGGGTTTCTTTCCATTTGCCTTTTTGTGCCGTACCGGAAATAATATTTAAGGGGCTGTCTAAGGATTCTACGGGATGATTGAGTAGATCCTGAAAGGCAGTGTCCGGTTTCATTACTGCGAGCCCCGGAAGCGCATCTGGGTTCGCGCGCTGTTTCACTACGGCAAGGAGCAGCTCCTTCAAGGCTTTGACAGGAGGAAGTAATTCTCCGCCAGTGGCCTTGGTAATTAGATTCAATAGGACGTTGAGGAAAATATCCAAGCGTTCTGTCATTAGCCGCGTCCCCTGTGAGGGGCAGGCTACTCGTACGTAGCGTTCTAGTTCTAGCTTCTGCTTTTCCAGCAGCTTATTAATCTTCTTTAATCCAGCTACTTCCCGTTCGAAGGGTGTATCCTCTAGCAAGTCGATTTCTTGTGGCGTAAAGCTGCTTTGGGCCGCTCGGGCCAAAAAGTCTCCGACGATACCTCCCCTGGAATGGGTGATGAGATGGATAGGGCGTCCCTTCGGAATGAGCGGTAGCAAATCCAGCAAGTTATCTACCGGGCTCTTGGACAAGGTGAAGTGCTCAAAGGCCATTACTTGCCCCCGGTAGCGCTGCCAGAGACTAGACCAAACATGGCTATTGCGTAAGCCTCCAAATGATCCTTCTGTATTGGATCCAGTACCGTGAATGAATAGTAGCAGTGGAAGCCCGGGTGTCAGCTCTTTTTCGGCTTCTGCCGGTATGTTTTTGGTTAAGGTAAAGTCCTTATTCAAGTAGAATAGACCCTCTTCCGGAACGATGCGTCCTTCAACACTACCTGCCACCCACTGGGCTGTGAGCTTACTAACCGGAGCTTCAAAAATGTTTAAGGCTTTTAAGATCAGGTCTCCTACTGCCCCACGCTCTGTACCACCGTGGGAAAGGCGTAAAGGGATTTCAATTGCCTCACTGTCAGATCCCGAACCAGATCGAGTGGCTTGCTCCTTAAGTAGAGCTTCCAGATCCTCCGGCGGGAGTAACCAACTGCTGTCATTCGCGAAGGTAAGTTCGATGATCTCGTCTTCATGAACGTCAACCTCGATGGCCTTATCCGCAGATGATCGACTGCGAGATAATTCAAAACTAGCCTTTAAAGGAAGGTCAGACTGAGATACCGTAGCGGCGGTCGCCGCCTTGCCGTAGAATTTGAATGTCATAGGTCTTAGGCACTAAAAATCAAAGAAGTGGGTACGCTTTCCAAATGTAGGGAAAAATTGCCGGGAAAGCGGATGTCACGTTTTGCGGGTAATGTGCTTTTAAGAATAGAGCATCTAATTAGATCATACAATAGTTAAAACCATCTGCTTTGAGTTTTCATCAATACGGGTGGTTCATTCAAAGTTATTCAAAACGCAAAATCTCTCATTATGTTAGTTTCAACTAGTTTCAAAAAAGGATTACTGTTTAGTAGTTATCTAGTTTTTCTCCTTCTATGTGCATTCTCTTGTACTAAGGAAAAGGTAAGTATGGTAGTACCCAATGATTTTTTCTCTTTCAATACTAAGGGATACCATCCTCGATTTGAGCACCTCTCCGAAACGAAAAACGCACTCTTGCAACCGAGCTTGGCAGATCTTCAAGACTTACAAGCTGATCTCGAACAGATGGAGGCGACGTACCACTTTTTTGCTTCCTGGGAGTCGCAGTATGGCAGTCCATTCTGGGATTATACCACGAAAGACTTATCTAATATGGCTGGTGCATATCAACTCGCCGTACCAATCGTGCGAGGAGATTACGTCACTGCCGTTTTGATCGCCAATGTAGGCTCTGATTACGAGTATCGGCTATTTGAACGCCAAGATATCCGAAACTTCGTACGCTTAAATTATAGCAGTCTAGCTGATTATGCACCCTGGCAAATCGCAGCAGCCAAGTTGATGCAATTCGATTTGTATATCCACGGGAACAATGAGAAATCCTTTACCGAATGGGTAGTACGTAGCTTTGAAGGTAAAGGGCTCGTTACCGGAGATGAGAAATGTGATATCGTCGAAGTTTGCTTTTCCTACATAGACTGGGAAGACCCTTCTATTGTGTGGACTTGTGCCAACGTTATCACCTGTGGTAACAGTAATCCTGGAGGGCCAAGTGGGCCTGCGGAAGGAGGTGGTCCTAGTTTTCCAGATGAAGAGGACTTCCCGGGAGGGAATGGCCCAGCGACCGGGAATACGGAAGAAGAATCTGATCCCGATTTCGAATTCTGTGGTGGGCCATGTCATGATTGCTTCTTTTCCAGATGGCTGGTTAACCTAGAGCCTGAGAATTGTGACCCTACTGCCTTTAGCTCTCCGGGGGCTTGTACAATTATTGGTGAAATTACACAACCCGGAAATGGCTGCACACTTGATGCATTTATTCGCAAGTCGGGTTTAAATGGATCTTGTGATATACTCAATATCCTTAGTGATCAGAGTACCGCCACGGTCGTCTCTTCAACCAATCAATGCTACATTCGATACATCTACCGCGGGCAAATTATTGCCAATGAAGACTGTGTGGGTTCGGGAACCTCAAATGGCGGAGTAGGAGTAGATGATATCCTTTCAATTGAATATGAGCTAGGTACCACCATCGTACTCCCGCGGCATCAGCTGTATGACATCTATGAAACAGGTACCTACTTGATTGATTCTACCTTTCGCTGTTACCATGACTGCGGTTGCTACTAAGGTTTGAATCCCTCAAGGCGAAGAAACTTCGGATCTAAATATAGATCAGATCCATACTCTTTCTTTTTGTAAAAAATCATGCTTTATGAAATTCCTACTATTTCCTACGCTACTAATTCTTTTGATTAGTTGTGGACCAACCAATTCCCAGACACCTTGGCCTGATATTGAAAAGCGCCTGGTTGAGATCAATGAGAAGTATGAATACTCACAGATTACGATCCAGGAAATACCAGCGTCTGAGAAGGAAAAGCTAATGAGTCTTTCACCAGAAGAGCTCGAGCGAACCTTGGCAGAAATCGATAAACAGCAGGCAGCCGATCATGCTCGTGTCAAGGCAATTTCGGATAAACAGAAAGCCAAGGTCGAAGCCTTTGAGCAAATCGTATTGCCGCTTATAGATGCAGCGAAGTCCAGGGAGGAATTTCATAGGATTGTGCTCGAACACCAGCAATACTGCAATGAGGAGATGATAGCTGAGGCCAAAGCTTGGTTGGCGGCTAACACGCCTCAGCCACAAAACTAGCATCCACAAAAAAAAGCGGTGGCCAATTGGCCACCGCTTTGGATACAGTCGAGTGAAAACGGTTTATTTATTGAGCACCCTGTTCTTCCAGGAGCTTTACAATATTCCTATGACCAGCAGAACTCGCAGCTTCCTTTGCTGATCGGAAACCCATGATATAGCTGGATTGATTGGGATCAGCACCATTTTCCAAGAGTAGCTTGGTGATTTCGTAATTGCCATTGCGAATGGCTATTATTAGTGGAGTGCCAATTCCGGCCGCCGCCTCATCAGGTGCCGCTTTTTGCGCAAGCAAAAATTTGACTAAGGCCATGTTTTCTGAACGCACTGCGGTACTTAAAGCTGTACCTACGCCAGGAGCCGAGGCATCCACATCGGCTCCTTGTTGAATAAGGTATTCAGCTGTGGCTTGGTCGTTGTTTCTGATAGCCATGATTAAAGGAGTACCAACGCCTGCACCGGCAAGATCAGGATCAGCACCTTCCGCTAAGACGCGCTTGATCATTGGCATCTTACCGTACTGAACAGCCTCTGATAATACAGTACCTACACCAGGTACTTGGGTGTTTACGGAAGCACCACCAGCTATGAGCGCATTCAATGCTTGTTCTGATTCACTTCGAGCGGCCAGCATAAGCGGAGTACCCACGCCCGCTCCTGCTAAATCCGGATTAGCACCGGCATCGAGCAGTAGTTGAACCATCCTAACGTTATCTTCTCTAGCTGCATGAGATAAGGCTGTTCCCACGCCCGGGGAACGTACATCTAGATCGGCGCCTGCTGATCGAAGCACACCGATGGCTTTTTCATCATTATTACGGGCTGCCTCCATCAGAGGGGTGCCCACTCCAGGGCCATCAGCATCTACATTGGCTTTCGCATCGATGAGTAGCTGCATAGTAGAGTGCTTCTCATGCCGGGTTGCGGCAGATAGTGCTGTTCCTACGCCTGCCACACTTACGTTCGGATCAGCATTTTGGCGAAGTAGATACTGGACGGCTTCGTTTTCACCATGGCTGGCAGCCTGTAACAGTGGAGTACCAACGCCCGCACCTGAAGCATTAATCTGTGCTCCCTCGGCTAGTAGATGTTCCATGACAGGTAGGGCTCCACCCGCTGAAGCGCGTGCTAAAGGGGTGCCATAGCCTGGGAGGTTAATGTCGGTGTCAGCTCCTCTGTTTTGCAAGAGTTGGACCATCTCTAAATGCCCTTTTCTGGCGGCAGCCATCAACGGTGTTGGTTCACCATGCGCTTTAAAGTCGGCCTCGACTCCTTCGTCTAAAAGCAGTTGCGCAATAGCGACATTACCTGTCTTCGCTGCAGCTACCAATGGCGACTTTTGAGTGTGCCAGGTGTAGGAATCTTCTTTGATTTCCGTAGAGAACCAGCAGTTTGGATCAGTCGTTTTTAATAGCTCTGTTACCTTGCCAATATCTTGAGCCTCAATTGCAGCTACCAGTGCTTCACAGTCCTTGTCCTTTTTGATGGGGTGTTCATGGTTATGACTGTGAGCAGGGTAGGCATCTGCTAGATGACTTAAATCCAATAGTTGTTCTAGCTGCTCGAGCTGAGTCAGGCTAGTCCGGAGTTCTACTAGCTTTCCTTCGGAGTCGATTTCTAAGTTGGCACCGATTTCGAGTAAGGGCGTTAGGGATTCCATGATCTCTTTTGAGACCTCATTCGAGTAAACCAGGCAATCCACTTCCAAATCTTCAAGGATCTCTCTGACACGGCCTAGGTCATTTTTTTGAATGGCTTCCTCCAGTTCTTCACATTCACTGACGGCAAGTATTGTTTGGTCCGGAAAACTGTCAGTGGACACATTCAATTGTAAAGTGACCGGCATCTGGTCGGCGGTCCATGCAGCATTTTCGGACACCTCATTTTGTTCCCAATTGGTTTCAGCTGCGGGCTGTGCACCAAAGGTATTTGGTGTGTTCAGGAACAACAGGGCAGCAAGCACTAGTGGAACCGAGAAGGCAAACTTCCACATGCTGTGCGGGTTTGATTTCTTTGCATTCATTTTAAGGATACGTTGTTTAAGGAGTGATTGGTTATAATTGGTCGTAACCGTCAGTGGGTGATGTTTACTGGCGATTCTCAACAAATTCATCTGATAGCGCTGTGGATCAGTAGCGCGCTCTTGAAGACAGAGATCATCGGTCTGATATTCGATATTCTTTTCTACTTCCTTTCGGAACAACCAAGCGAGTGGGTTAAACCAAAGCATGATGGTCACGAATTCCGCTAGCAAAAGATCAATGGAATGCCCCTGCCGAACATGAATGCGTTCATGACTCAAAATCTCCTCGTAGGCCTCATATTCAAATTGAGTCGGATTGATCAAAATGAAGCGAAAGAAAGAGCAAGGGGCTTGCTCACCAGCTACGTTAATGATGGTATGATCATCGTCAATAATCTTATCTGTTGAGTGTACGATCCGCCACAGAAGACTTACGATTTGGGAAACTAGCTGTAGGAAAAAGATGGCCACACCGAAGCCATAAATGAGTAGCAGCCAATCGGTCCATGCATATGTTGATGCCGCAGCTTCCGTTGGTTTGATCACTGGCTCCGTTGATGGTAGCTCTACTTGAGGTTGAGGGAGTGGGGTAGGAGTCGCACTTGAGTAGGTAGTAGGTTCTGAAAATGAATTCCTCGGCGTAAGTTCTGATACAACTGGTGTAGTAGAAACTGGCGACGGCTCTTCTAACTGCAATTTATTCCAAGTTTGTGTTAGGATTCCTTGATGCTCACTCACCTCTGGTAAAGAGATGAATGGTAGAACAAAACACAAAACCAGTGACACCATTAAGTACAGTCGGTTACTGGCAAAAAAGCTCTCTTTCTCCAAAGCCCATTTGTAAAATAGATAGAGCACTAACAGCAGGATGGAGGCTTTCAGAAGGTAAAGCAGCATAGGCTCAGCTTTTTTTCGATTTGATAAGATTAATCAGCTCTTCAATTTCTTCATCGGATAGATTCTCGTCCTTGGCGAAGTAGGCCAGCATTTTTGGAAGTGAATTTCCGAAGTACTTTCGCTTCACTTCTCCCAGGTATTCTTCTCGATGCTCATCGTAGCTGTTCGTCGGGCTGTATTGATGTGTATTTCCGAGTAACTCTGATTGTAGTACCCCCTTTTTTACCAGGATTTTTACAATAGTTGCTACGGTGTTGTAGTGTGGTTTAGGATCGGGAAATGCATCTACGATATCACGTATGAAGGCTTTCTTTAAGCGCCAGATGATCTGCATTATCTGGTCTTCACGCTTGGTCAATTGCATGCTAAATAGCTTAGTTTAGAACCAAGGTACTAAAAATTTAGTAGATCTACTAAATTTTTAG
>ENA-UENT01000760-UENT01000760.1-marine-metagenome-genome-assembly--contig:-NODE-760-length-13549-cov-3.435484_pt1 | contig 13549 bp, 11 predicted proteins | sample MGYA00237879_ERZ529330 | MGnify/ENA primary metagenome ERZ529330 (study PRJEB26372, sample SAMN05368345) | marine metagenome | biome: cultured habitat; feature: ocean water; material: water; isolation... | reverse complement strand
ACACTATGTAATAAGGAAGGGAGTTGGGCCACCGGGTCTGGCTCCCTTTTCTTGTATAGGATTTCATCCTAGAGCTTTTCTATTATCTTTAGTACTTGTGACAATGGAGATTCCCATTTCCATATGATGTGATCAAAACAACTCAGGGATGAAGAAGCACCTACTTTACCTATTGATTACCTTTTCTCCACTCTTGGTTACGGGTCAACCTAAAAAGGAACTCATCGTCAAAAATAAGATCGACCATCTTTCCATGCTGGCCAGGGAACCCATGATCGCACAGCACCCTAACGGGAGCCTTTTCCTGACTGGATATCGGAACGACAGCGATAGCCCCCAGCTATGGACAAGCACGGATCTCGGCAAGAATTGGGAAGCTGTGAATGTTGGAAGCGCTGCGGATGGCGCCCAAGGAAATTCCGATGTAGACCTTTTGATCGATGAAACCGGGACCATCTACTTCCTCAGTATGACCTACACAAAGATCCCAGCTGATATGACGGGCTTTGATTTCTCCACCCTCAAGGGTGAACAAATTACCCTCGGCATCAGTCGTGATGAAGGCATGACTTGGAAATGGCAAAACATTTCGAAAGGCGACTACGATGATCGGCCCTGGATTCGCAAAACCACCAATGGAGATTTACATATTATCTGGAATGACGGGAATGGCGTCCATTATTCCCGGAGCACCGATCAAGGTGAGACTTGGGAACGGCAAGCCAAGATAGCACCAAAGGGTGGTTCCAGCTTTCTAGCGAATGGGCATAATGGTCAGCTGGCAGCTCGCGTAGCCCCTTTGTCTGCCTCGGGCAACAAGTTGGATCAAGGAATTGACCTGGTCCGATTGAGTTTGGATAATGGCCGGAACTGGCAGGATGTTGAACTCCCAGGCGAACGAAGCTGGACCCAAGATTTCAGTGGAATCCCCAGATGGGTGGAACCTTTGTCATTTGACCAGGCAGGTCGATTCTATACCCTTTGGAGCGAGGGGAAGCAACTCAAAATGGGTATGTCATCCGATAATGGCCAACATTGGACGGAACAGCTAGTTGCTGAAAGCCAAGACACCATCTACTACCCATATATGGAGACCCATGGAGCGTATACGTTGTGTACATGGGTAGAAGGCTTCAATGATAAGATCAGACATCACGCTGCCGTAATCCAAGTAGAAAAAGATAAGCTCCATATATTTCGTTTAGACCCTCAAAAGCTAGATATCCGGTCTCGATTTCAGATCGGCGATAACCAGCTATCTACCGGGGGCGAGTACTTTCCAATCATTCGCTTGTCTAACGGCAACTTTGGAATGGCAACTACTATTCAAAATAAGACTGCCAATCGTCTCGGTTTTACTTGGTGGGAGCTGATATTAAACAAGTATTGATCTGAATGTTTCTCACTGTTTCATCGGGACAGATAAGCACTTCTATCAAAACTTTAAACGATAACATCTAAACTACTGATTTAAAGTATTATAATAATGGACAAGACCTACCAGCATTGGACCTTAGAAGTCACATCGCACATTGCTTACCTAACGCTTAACCGTCCAAGCAAAAAGAATCGAATTGACACAACTACACTAACCGAATTGGGTGATCTCACCGAATACCTGAGTAGCGATCCCGATGTATGGGTAGTAGTGGTGCAGGGTGCTGGGGACTGTTTCTCGGCAGGGGTAGACGTGAGCTTAATAGGCAATATGGTAGGGCAAGAGGAAGCTGCCTATCGGCAAAATCTGCGCCATGCTCAATCTTTCCTGGATGCTTTCGAAGCCTTGGAAAAACCGACCATCGCCGCCTTGCATGGAGCAGTGATTGGCGGCGGGATGATCCTAGCGCTTTGTTGCGATTTCCGCATAGCGGCAGAAAATGTTGTATTTGAACTCCCGGAGGTAAAGCGAAGTATTGGCGTGATCATGGGAACACAGCGCATTACCAACGCCATCGGCATTGCCCACACCAAAGATATGGTCATGTTAGGTACACCCGTTGCTGCCGAACGCGCCTTGCAGATTGGTCTAGTTAACAAGCTTGTCCCGTTGGATCAATTGGCCACGCAAGCCAAGGCATTCGCCGAACAATTCCTGGAATTACCGCCGTTGGCCGTTGGCCTGTGCAAAAAGATCATCAACGAAGGTCAATTCTTGGAGCGGGCTGGCCAGGACCTCGAAATAGAAGCCCAATTGGGTCTACTTGGTACAGAAGATTTCCGGGAAGCGATCACTAGCTTCTTTGAGAAAAGAAAGCCGGTGTATAAAGGGAAATAAGCAGCATGAGGGTCGAAAACCCGAGCGCATCCAGTTCTTGGCACCTAAAGAGAGCTTAGATAAAATTCCATTTAACAATCCCACTGCAAGGGTGGCATGTTTTCCATTTAGTAATGGTGAAAAAATAAGTTCCCGTTTTTTGGGTAAGCTATTTTGTTGAATGGCTAGGCAAAAAACGTAGGCGAAGCAGCGCTTCGACGAGGCTTTTTAACACCGCCAGACTGCAAAAGAGCTATTCATAAATGAGGAAGTTATTGTTTTACCATTACTTAATCCTTACATTTGTCTCGCATTCATTTCTAGAAGTACAACAACTGAAACTCCTTTTAACACATTAACTAGGTGAGAAAAGGAATGGACATTTACCAACAGTACGCCTACAGTTATCCACACAAGTTGGCCTATCGTGAGTTTGATGAACCTTTACCCTTAAAGAAGGTTTGGCAAACTGAAAACCGGACTAAGCTTTTCGCATATCTACATATTCCGTATTGTGAAATGCGCTGTGGGTTTTGCAACCTATTTACCATTGCCAACCCAAAACAGGGGCTAGATCGTTACCTGACTGCCTTGAGACGTGAAGCTCAAGCCTATAGGACGATCTTATCTGATATCCAATTCGAAGAATATGCCATCGGTGGTGGCACCCCAACCTTTTTGGATGCAGATCAGTTGGCCAATATGCTGGCCATTTTCAAGTACGATTTAGGCGTCGACACCAATAAAAAATATGGAAGCATAGAATCCTCCCCAAAGTCTATCACGCCAGAAAAGATTCATTTGATAGAGTCATACGGGATCAACCGTATCAGCATAGGAATTCAATCCTGGATTGAGGACGAAACCAAACAGCTTGGACGGCCTCAATCACTAGAAGTAGCGACCAAAGCCGTAGAGCAATTGATTGAATCTATAATCCCAGAAGTCAATATAGATCTCATTTACGGGATCAAGGGACAAACGGTTAAGACCTGGCAATACGTACTCGAGAAAACCTTGGCTTATTCTCCTACAGAGATATTTCTCTATCCCCTTTACACTCGGCCCCTAACCGGTTTGGCTAAATTACATGGCCCACCCAAAAACGATATTCGCTTGTCCCTGTATCGGCAAGGACGAGATTACCTGCTAAGCAATGGCTATCGACAAGTTTCCATGCGTTGCTTTAGAAGGGTAGATGCTCCAATCATTGAATCAGAATATGACTCCACTACGAATGGGATGGTTGGCATTGGGGCCGGGGCACGATCTTATACATCCAAACTCCACTACAGCGGTCATTATGCGGTTAGTCGAAAGGCCATTAAGGGCATTATTGAGGAATATTCCAATCAGCAGGATTTTACTTCCATTCATTACGGGATACGCTTGAACGAAGAAGAAGAGATCAGAAGATTTTTAATCAAATCCTTGATTGATGGTGGTCAGTTATCCGAACATCAATTTGAGGGCAAATTCACTCAGTCTGTGCTGGATATGGAAGTGATTCAAGACTTCTTCAATCAAGGCTTATTAGTACAAGAGGGAGATTGGATTAAGCTTTCAAAGCGGGGACTGGAACTGGAGGATTGGATAGGTCCACAACTGTTTTCCAGTCAGGTAAACGATCGAATGAATAGCTTTCAACTGATATGACCTTGAAACAAGTCCTAACAATACTATATCGCGGTCCCTTGGAAAGTTGCAACTATGATTGTTCCTACTGTCCTTTTGCCAAAAAGAAAAATACGCGAGAAGAATTGGCCTTTGACCGAGCCTGTCTGCTGAAGTTTGAAAACTGGATATCTCAGCAAGACCGGGAGATTAGTCTGCTCTTCACTCCTTGGGGGGAAGCCTTGATTAGGAAGTACTATCAGGAATGCTTGGTAAGACTGAGTTGGCTACCAAATGTCAAAAAAGTATGCATCCAAACCAATTTATCCTGCTCTCTAGCTTGGATAGCAAGAGCCAATCCCAAAACCCTTGCCCTATGGACCACCTTTCATCCGACGGAGACCACGGTGGATAAGTTCATCGGGCAGTGTCAGCAACTGGTTGAAAATAAGATCCACTTCAGTGTTGGGATAGTCGGGAAAAAAGAGAATTTTTCGTTCATACAGACATTGAAAGATCAATTACCTCCCACGATCTACTTTTGGGTAAATGCGTATAAGCGGCAAGCCAATTACTATTCAGCTACAGAGCAGGATTGGCTACAGAAAATCGATCCACTTTTTTCATTCAATAATACCATATACGAGACCCGCGGCAAAGGCTGTGAAGCAGGAGAATCGAGTCTTTCGATTGATGGGGAAGGAAATGTAACCCGATGCCATTTCATTAAGGACTATTTGGGTAACATTTATCAACAGTCCCTCGATTCTATGCTCGGTGTAAGATCCTGTACCAATGATTGCTGCCGATGCTACATTGGCTACATCAATTTGAAGGAACTAGATCTCAACAGGATCTATTCCAATCGGATTCTAGAACGAATCCCACTTGACTATCATTAATTCACAGAAATCACAATAGCCAATAACCCTAACACTTGGCTTTTACAGTCATCATAACATCAAGTGCAATCGCAAGCAAAATTCTTTAACTAACCACAAAAAGCGTTAGAAAACCAAAAAAATCACACCAATGAAATTCCCTAAATTCACCATTTTCAAAGACTCAGCCGGAGAGTTCAGATTCAACTTATTCGCCGTAAACGGTAGAAACATCCTACGCAGCAGCGAGGGATACACTTCCAAACAGGGATGTAAACACGGTATCGAATCCACCATTTTCAATGCTTCTCTCCAGGAAAGATTTCGGCCGGCCACCTCAAAGTCAGATCAGTACTATTTCACGCTACATGCCAAAAATGGAGAAGGCTTGGGCATTTCGGAGATGTACAACTCTACTGCCGCCAGAGCTAATGGTATGGAGGCCGTTATGCGCGATGCACCAGATGCCTCTGTAGAAGATTTGACCTTGAATGACAGTGGGGCAGAGGAAGGAGGAAAACCAATGGATCAAGATGATTCTGGAGCGCTAATCACCATCCGGACACCAACGATCTTTGCGGGGAAACCGATCAAAGAATTTGACGGCTCTTCTTTTGACTTAAACTCCGCCATAAAGGTGTTCACGGAGTCTTATGAACCCGAAGAGCCTATCGTAAACCTGCTAGATAAATTGGTAAACCTACCCGATGCCGATAAAATTGACACCATAGTCATCGGTGCTTGGGGAGAGGCCTACGAGAAGAGTGCTGATTTTATTCTCGACAAATTAATTGAGTTAAAGGACGGCCTTAAATCACTGAAGCATCTCTTTGTAGGGGACATGACCTACGAAGAATCGGAAATCTCCTGGATCATACAGGGGAATTACACCAATTTCTGGCAACATTTCCCCCAGCTGGAGACCTTTGGTGTAAAGGGGGGCGGTAGTCTTACTTTTGGGAAAGTTGAGCTTCCCAAATTGAAGCATATCGTGATTGAAACGGGTGGGCTCGGAAAAGAGATAATAGAAGACCTGAATCGATCCGACCTGCCTGACTTAGAATATCTTGAGATCTGGTTAGGTACCGATGAATACGGTTGTACGATTGACATTAGCCATCTACGGCCTATTCTGGATTGTAAATTCCCTAAATTGAAGTATCTCGGACTAAAGAACTATTACCAAGCCGACGAGATGGCCCAGGCATTACAAGGAGCTCCTACCTTGCAAGGCATCAAGACATTAGATGTCTCCATGGGTACAATGACAGACGTTGGGGCAAAGGCTCTATATGAAAACGAAGCCTTGCTAAAACTTGAACACATAAATGGTCGATACCACTTTATTTCTAATGAATGGATGCAAAAACTAGCCGATAAGTTTTCTGCCCAGAACATCAATCTCGCTGATCAAGGACCAGTAGATGAGGATTACACTTACGTAGAAATAGGGGAGTAATGGAACATCTCATTTTCGGTAATGAGCAATCGCGGAGGGCCGTACAATGGCGAAATGTCCTGGGAGATGCTTCGGTGCAATGGGTTAGCTACGAGGAAGTAGCCCAAGGCCATTTCCCGGTGATCAAGGAGCCTACGACGGTCCGGATTACCTCTCCAGGAGAGGACTTTGACACCTATAAATTGCTGCTCAGCCTTGGTGGATACCCCGGGGCTGAACAGCTTGTATTTGAAAGGGGAAGAATTTACCATCATCTTTACTGGTATAGGGGCTGGTGCACGGTCCTGGATCAGATTCATGCCTTCCTGCAGGAACAGCCGGCATGCCTAGTAATGAATCACCCCAAACCAATCCAGCTGGCCTTTAATAAGATCAAATGCCAACAGTTACTGGCTAATCACGGAATTCCCATCCCAAAGATTTACTCCAATCAATTGACCAGTTTTCAACAGCTTTTAGCGATCATGGAGGAAAAGCAGGTTCCAAGGGTATTTTTGAAACCTGCGCATGGTTCCAGTGCTTCGGGTATCATGATGTTTAGAAAGAATGGAGATCGATTATTGTTGGAAACTACAATAGGAGTCAGGCAAGAGAAAGGAGAACTGAAACTATTCAATTATAAGCGCCTGCAGAAGTACCACAAGCGCGATATCATAGCGGCCATTATTGAGGAAATGATTCCCAACAAGCTACATGTGGAAGAATGGATCATAAAGAAACGATTCCAAGCAAAGAGTACCGACTTTCGAGTAGTCACCATCAACCAACAAGCTGTCTTCATACAACCAAGACATAGTACCCATCCTATTACCAACCTGCGTCTTGGTAATGAAAAAGGCTCACTCGAAAATCTGGAAGCGGAATGGGGTAGGGGTATCATCGATCATGTTCGAGTCGTAGCAGAGGATACGGCCCGTCACTTACCGAGGTTATTTTATGCAGGACTTGATATTGCAGTCGATCGGAAGGGCAATCCCTATGTCCTGGAGGTTAATCCTTTTGGGGATTTCCTCAAAGAGATTTTTGTTGGGGGCAAGAATACCTACGAATTGGAGTTATCGCATTGGCAACGGCACTTAATCCAGCACCAGGAAAAAACAAAAGTCAAGCATGATCAATTGGGAATTTAATATGAAGGAACAAATTGGCCAATCTGCCAATGTCCTGTTTCTAGTACTTGATGCCCTACGGTATGATGCTGCACAGCATTTGTTTCAGGAGGGTCAACTCCCCAACTTCTCCAACTATTTGCCGAGCACCGGCTGGGAAAAACGGTATACCCCAGCTAGTTTCACCTATCCGGCTCACCAAGCTTTTTTCGCCGGTTTTCTTCCTACTAAGGTGGACCAAGAAGTCACGCCTCGACATTTCGCTGCCGAATTTCAAGGAAGCGTGTCCACCACAGACCAAACCTTCCTTTTTCAGGAAGCAGATGTGATTACTGCACTAAGTAAACTTGGCTATTGCACGGCCTGCATTGGCGGCGTCGGCTTTTTCAACCAACAAACGGCAGTCAGTCGGATCTTGCCAGGTCTCTTCCAGGAAAGCTTTTGGTCACCAGCTCTAGGTGTCACAGATCCGCATTCTACCCAAAACCAATTTCACTTGGCAGCTCAATGGTTGCAATCGGTTGATTCGCCCTTTTTCCTTTATATCAATGTCTCTGCCATTCATCAACCCAATTGCCACTATCTCAGTGCTACATCGGATTCACTGGAGTCTCATCAAGCTGCTCTACAATATGTAGACCAGCAATTACCCATCTTAATGCATGCCTTGCAAGTCAAAGCCCCGGTCTGCTGCTTTATTTGTAGTGACCATGGTACGGCCTATGGCGAAGAGGGGCACTGGGGCCATCGCAACGGCCACAAGACGGTAATGGAAGTACCCTACATTGATTTTCTGCTGACATAGAAAAGAGTTAAAGCACTTACTGATTGGCTTCCCCAACAATTCTAATGAGCGAAAATGGGAAAGTAGTGCGGTGTTCAAACTTTCCAGGTGGCACTGTTTTCTTGTCGACCACTTCCATTTTCCAAGTATCGATGATTTCCATTTGATAGTCCGCTTCTCCTGGCAATTCTAGGGAGATGTTCTGTGCGGAGTCCGCTACGTAGGTGAGATAGTATTGCTGCTCTTTGGCTAGTATATGTATGTTATTGCTAAGCTCAGTAGAGTCTCCCAGAATAACTTGCTGAGGAGACATTTCATGAACCGGGGCTTCTTCCATGATTTGACGGAAAAATCGAATGGGTTCAATGCTACCGCCCACTAAGGTCCCCCCTTTAGCCCACCACCGCACTTCCGTGGAATCATCAGAATCGTTCTGGAGTGTTTCTCCATGGGTCGGGTAACTACCACTCAAGCCGGCCATCCAGCAATAGCTGGCCATCTCCTCCGCAGAAAGGTTGCCCCAACCACTAGGGACATCTCCTTCATAACGCATCTCATCAAAGAGCACCGGCTTCTGATATTTATCGCGCCATCGTGGGATATTAAAAAACTGCGCTGCTTGGATACTGGAATGGGTTAGCCACGGACGCGAATGATCATAAAAGTGGTCTTCTGTATTGTACCAATTGTGAATCCCAACTAGGCGCTGATGAGGATCTTCTTTTTGTAATAGGGTGCCGATACCTTCCCAATCGATGGCCTCCTTGATCTTGGGAACATCCCATTCGTTAGCCAAGGACCACCAGACATTGCGATAGGCCGATATTCGGGCGATCATGTAGCGGACATATCGCTCATTCATTTCATCCCCCATCAAGAAGTAGTCCCAGTCGGTATCATAGGGGTGAAAAAGAATTACATCTGCTTCAATGCCGATTTCCAATAGCTGTTGAATGCGTTTATCGAAGTTTTGAAAGAAATCAAAATTGGGTTGACTGTAGTCGTTTTCCTCATTTTCTCTTTTGAAGGCGTACTGCCAAGGCTCCGTATCGTTTCCGTATTTGTAGGTTTTCGGAAAAACACACATCCTGATCTTATTGAAGGGAGCTGCGGCCAATGTTTCTACCGTTTTTTCTTGGATGCTTTGCTTGACACTCGTCCATTGATAGGCAGTCGTACCAACGGAGTAGAATGGGGTTCCATCAGCATATTGAAGGTAAAAGGTATTCACCACCCGGAGCGGCCCATGATTATCAGCGGTAGGAGAAATACATTCGAAGCTTCCAGATTGCTCGTTAAGGGAGGAATCATTGCTAGTGGTGCTAAAGATCCATTTCCCTTCCTTATCGGGAGAGAAGCGAATCCTGTAGATACCTTCTCCGTCGTAAAATCCAGGGACTTTTACTTTTTCTTCCCCTATAGTGAATTCTGCGCTCAATTGTATATCAAAAAATGGGCTGCCTTCTGAAGGACCTTGCAATTCAATTTCATACACCCCCCACTGTTCTACTTTTTCTAGAACCTCATCTGGTTGGGTACACGAATGTAGAAGCAAGAAAGCCATGCACAGCATCATTAGCTTATTCATCTTGTTATGATTTTTCGTTTTGTTGATTCTACCAAACAGAGGTCTAGTCCTCCTGCAATCATCTGTTGAAAATTAGACAATTTCTATTGAAGCACCGTCCTGGTATCCATCCAAATTGTCATGCATAATGGTCAAATACCACTAGTTGGTTCACATTTTTCATGTAAATCAGTACGAGGAGAGCACTAGCTTAGGTTAGGGAAGTTTTGGTCTAAGACCTCCCCATGCTGCGATGGTCTACAAAAGCCTTGAATGATTTTCGGTAGGTATCACTGATGGGAAGCTGCTGTTCTCCTATTTCCAACTTATCTCGATGGATCACATCAATCCACTCAATGGCGACGATGTAGGAGTGATGAATGCGAAAGAAAGCGTCGCTGGGCAATTGGTTTTCTAGCGACTTGAGTCTTTGTAAGGTCGTTATTCTGCCTTTGGGAGTATGTATGCGGACATAGTCCTTTAGCCCTTCTATATACTGAATATCTTTGATCCGGACTTTCACCATTTTGGCGCCATCCTTGACAAAAATGAAATCTACTCCGGCAGGATCAGCTTGAGTAGTAGTAGGGGGAGCGACTATCTCTTGGGGGCTTTGTTGTAGGGCAATAATGGCCTGTTTTCGTTCTGTAGCCCGATCCACAGCCTTTAGGAATCGTTCGAAGGTGACAGGTTTGAGCAAGTAGTCGGTCACATCTAGTTCAAACCCCTCAATGGCATATTCGGAATAAGCGGTGGACATGATCACGATCGGCTTCCGCTTGAGGATCTTTAGCAAAGATATTCCCGTGATCTCTGGCATCTGCACATCTAGAAACAAGACATCAGGCTCGTTCTCTTTCAAAAATTCCAAGGCTTCCAAGGGATTTTGGAAAGCAGCTAATAGCTCTAGAGAAGGGACTTTGGCAATGTACTGCGACAATAGGTCTCGAGCCATGGGTTCATCCTCCACGATAATGCAACTCAGCTTCATACCAGATTCAGTTTTAGGTCAACAAAATAGGCATTTTCATCCTCTGTAACCTTTAACTGGTAATTGTCGGGATAACTTAGATCTAAACGTCTTTTCACGTTTTGTAGTCCAATACCGGATTTTTCAGTAACCGTTTTACCCGTCTCGGTGATTTTGCTATTGGAGACGGTATAGTGACAGGTGCTTTGCTGTACATCTAGGGTTACGTTAATCCAAGATCCTTTGCTTGAGTTGCTTACGCCATGCTTAAAGGCATTCTCCAAAAACGTGATTAGCACCAATGGCACAATAGTAACCCCAGCGGTTCTTCCTTTCACTTCAAAACTGATCGGCACTTCCTCATTCAGTCTTAGCTTTTCCAAGCTGATATAGTTCTCGATGTATTCAATTTCCTTATCAAGTGGTACCCTTGGATGATTGCTATCGTACAGCATGTAGCGCATCATGGTGGATAGTTTGGCGATAACTTCTGTCGTGTTTGGGGATTGATTAAAGGCTAGGTAATAAAGATTATTTAGGGTATTGAATAAAAAATGAGGATTAATCTGAGCCTTTAGAAATCTTAATTCTGAGGTCAGTTTTTCATTCTCAAATTCCTTCTTCCTCGCCTCCATTTCAAACCAATCCTCCACAAAGCGAAGCAGTGCCACGAATATGACCAAAAAGAAGGTGTTCAACATCACGATAATCGTGAACCTGTCGGAATACACCATCTTTTGCATCCAGGAATTGTCATCCAGAATGGCCCGTTTACCCAAAACAACCATATAGGCCAATAGTAAAAGGATGGGTATAAATTCAAGGAGATAACGCCCAAGATTCCTATTCTTAAAAAAACGGGGTAGGAAAAAGAAGTAGTTGATATAACTGATGACGATCATCGCGACTACCTGAAAAGAAACGTCCTTAAGGATACGGTCCCAGTCCGGGTCTTCGCCTCCTCTGGAGTAGCTGATCCGATAGAAGAAGAAGGAGGCGTAAACACACCAAAACCCAATATGCATTAACAGCTTCCTCTGCTGGTGAGGGAATGTATTAGTACCCATCTCGTGTATCCATTTAACAATTACTCTGGCAAAAGTACCTGCACATTCTCAAAACGTCCGCAATCTTCGATGATCCAGCCTCAACTTGCGATAAGTCCGGTGTTTTATTCGACTCTTCGGAATCGCCGAGAAAATTGGGGGGATGGCCGATTCTAGTACGGGACCTATATAATCTAGCAACATTTTTCCATTGCAAAAAAAGATATTTGCAGCTGTAATTAATATAGCGTAGGAACATATTTAATCATTCGCTGGAGAAATCATCCAACCAACCCGAAAAAAAATGAAGAATTGGTTTTGCTTAATAGCGCTTTTGCTTTTTACAACCTCCGCTTGGAGTCAAATCCCCGGAAACTCTACCCGAACCAAAGGCATTGGGAAGATTGTCGGTTTTATCGTTGATGAAGAAAAAGATGAGATCATCGAATTTGCCACCATCTCATTATATCGTGGTGAAGAATTAATTGATGGAACCATTACCGATGAAAAAGGGAAATTCACCCTCACTGGCCTGATTGACGGGAAATACAAACTAGAGGTTTCCTTCCTAGGTTACGACAAGAAGACAATTGAGGATGTTGAAATCAAGAAGGAACGCACCCTGAATTTAAAGAGAATTGGTTTAGTCACTGGAGCGGCAACCCTAGATGAGGTGACCGTTACGGGCCAACGCCAACTGATCGAGGAAAAAGTGGATCGAATGGTCTATAATGCGGATCAGGATAACCTTTCCAAGGGGGGAGATGCTGCAGATGTTTTGCGTAAAGTACCGCTCTTGTCGGTCGACTTGGAAGGTAATATTTCACTAAGAGGAAGTTCCAATATTCAAGTACTGATCAACAATAAGCCTTCTACCATCGTGGCGGCGGATGTTTCAGATGCTTTGAAGATGTTGCCTGCCGATATCATCAAAACGGTAGAAGTGATCACCTCCCCATCCGCCAAATATGATGCGGAAGGATCAGGTGGTATCATTAATATCATTACCAAGAAAAACAACCTAGAAGGATACTACTTAAACATCAATTCCGGAGTGGGTCTAAGAGGTTCCAACTTGGGTCTTAATGGTAGTCTTCGAACCGGAAAGTTTGGGATGACCCTAGGTGGATTCGGACGCGCTTTCTACAACGACGCCGAAACTACGATGGATCAGCTGACGATCACAGATACAGGAACTCGCCTTACTCGCCAGTCTTCCGAGGCTGATGACAATGGGATTTTCGGTCGTTACAATATTGGATTTGATTACGACATCGACAAGACTCAGTTTTTATCTGGTGGCGTGCGTTTTGGCATCCGTGATTTCAGTAGAGATGAGTTACAAACTACCGATATTTTTGCTGATGATCAATTGCTACAGTACAATCTGCGCAACATCGATAGCAGACGCTACTCGGGATCAACGGATTTCAATGTAGATTATTTAAAAATCTTTAGCCCGGGGCATGAATTCAGCATCTCAACGCTATACAGTCGTACGGATCAGAATAGCAACTTCGTCTCCGATAATCTGGATGAGAATGAGGACTTCATCAATAGCATTAAGAACCTAGATGATAATCTCAATCAGGAAATCACCCTACAAACGGATTATATTTATCCTATTGGAGATAAGCAGATCTTTGAGGTTGGTGCAAAAGGCATCTTTAGAAGCGTAGATAGCGACTTTTCCTATCAATTTGCGAGTACACCCGGCGCTTTCGAGACAGACTTTAGAAGACCCGCCGGTACTTTGGACTATGATCAAAATGTGGCAGCAGGGTACACCTCCTACACCTTGTCCCTACCTGGGAAATACACGGTAAAAGGTGGGGTACGATTTGAACAAACGATGATCGACGCTG
>ENA-UENT01000754-UENT01000754.1-marine-metagenome-genome-assembly--contig:-NODE-754-length-13607-cov-3.213275_pt1 | contig 13607 bp, 10 predicted proteins | sample MGYA00237879_ERZ529330 | MGnify/ENA primary metagenome ERZ529330 (study PRJEB26372, sample SAMN05368345) | marine metagenome | biome: cultured habitat; feature: ocean water; material: water; isolation... | reverse complement strand
CATGCCAGGGATTTCGAGGAAGCGGCGGCCCCCTTCCTTTGGAAAGGGGACAAGGGCACAAACCTGCTAGGCGCCATCAATTATCTCGCCTCCGAAAACCTGAACGTCTTTTCCTTTCTCACCTTTAATGTCGATGGGGATGACAGGAATGTCTTTCCCTACCTGCTGAAGTCTTCGGAGGCCGAATACACGGAATACGCCAATGTCAAAAAGAACAGAGAAGCCTGGATAACCCATTTTCACACCACTCGATTTGATGTGAGCAAACTCGAACAATGGGAACGAATCTTGGAGTATGCAGAACAAAAAGGCATGTTTCTTCATTTCAAAACCCACGAAACCGAAACGGATCACTTGATGGACGATGGCGTATTCGGAACCGAGGGAAAGCTGTACTATCGGGAGCTAATCGCCAGATTTGGGCATCATTTAGCATTGAACTGGAACCTAGGGGAAGAAAACAACCAACCCTTGGAGGAAGTCAAAAAGATAGCTCGCTATGTACAGCAGCTAGACCCCTATCAACATCACCTTGTTATCCATACTTTCCCTAATAAGGATGACCGCTATGCAGAATTGATTGGTGATCAATCTCCACTGACTGGCGCTTCTTTACAACTTCGTCATGCTGAGTTTTATGATGTCCATCCGCGAGTTTTGAAGTGGAGAGCCAAGTCTGATTCAACCGGCAAGGCTTGGGCGTTGGCAGTAGATGAGCCCGGCAAAGCAAATATCGCGCTTCTGCCAGATGACGAGGACCCTGCACATGATCTAGCCAGGTCTAACGCATTATGGGGAACATTAATGGCAGGTGGATTCGGCGTGGAATGGTACTTTGGCTATGATAGTCCGAATTCCGACCTGACTTGTGAGGATTTTCGCAGTCGAGATCTCTTCTGGGATCAGAACCGGCATGCTCGCACCTTTTTTGAGGAACAGTTGCCCTACTGGGAAATGCAGCCTGCTGATCAATTAACACCAGATACTTCTTCCTTCTGTCTAGCAAAAATAGATGAAATATATGCCGTCTATGTACGACCAGGCGGCAAGAAAACAGCATTGGATTTTGGTCAAACCAATAAGAACTTTTCTGTCAGTTGGTATGACCCTAGGAATGGTGGCCCACTAAAAGAAGGGTCCATTTCCTCCATTAATAGCTCTGGGGTTCAAACATTGGGAAATCCACCAGAAAAACAAACCGAAGACTGGGTTGTCCTGCTTAAAGCAGAATAGTAAAAGAAAGCAAAGGGACAAGCCTTGGCCTGGACCTAGCCGACTATACTTGTATAAAGTAAAAGAGAGTTTCTGATTTTCTAAAGGCCCTAACTTCCTGCAAATGGAGTCCCGAAAAGACCAACTGCAAGCTCAGCCCAAAGGAGGCAAAGCAGGACAATGACAAGTAGACAAAGTACAAGTCGGCCCTTAAGGGTCCTCACCTTTCTTAGGATGAGTTCTACTACTAAGGCTGTACTAAGCAGTAGAAAACCGGCAACTAAATAATCGAAAGGAGACCAATTGACTTCGGTTGTAAGCTGCATCCCGATCAAAGGGATGAGTAATAGCAGCGGGACTGAAAGTAGGAAACCAAGGAGTCTTTTATTTTGAGTAACCATAAGCATGCATTTTTCGTTTTTGTGGGAAAATACATTTTAAAAGTACTTTGAATTTCAAAGTTAATGAAATTTCACACCAAAAGGAAATTGACTTTCAATCCGCATGCAAAACAAAACGAGTGATGGTAAAGCTTTCTATAAATCGATGCCACCAATTTAAACAAGTTCGTATTACACAAAACGTGGGAAAGATGCAGCATAAGATTCATGCCCTTTTATTAATTCTCTTGACAACCCTAGGCCCATCCATGATCCAGGGACAGCAAAGACCCAATATCATTTTCATCCTAACGGATGACCAACGTTTTGATGCCCTGGGATATCAAGGGAATTCGCTAATCCATACGCCTGAGATGGACAAATTAGCGGAAAGCGGAACCTATTTCAAAAATGCTATGGTGAGTACCCCCATATGCGCGGCTAGTAGGGTAAGTATCTTTACTGGACTGTATGAGCGTACGCACCGCTTCACCTTCCAGACTGGCAATGTCCGCCAATCCTATATGGAACAAACCTACCCCAAGCTCCTCAAGGAGGCAGGCTACCACACCGGGTTTTATGGCAAGTTTGGCATTCGCTACAATCGGCCAGAAGACATGTTCGATCAATACGAATCCTATGATCGCAATGGAGCTTACAAAGACCGACGAGGGTACTACTATAAGACCTTAGGTAAAGACACCGTACACCTCACCCGCTATACCGGCCAAAAAGCGCTAGACTACATTGACCAGGCCAAGCCCGGGAAGCCCTTTTGCCTCTCCTTAAGCTTTAGCGCACCACATGCCCATGATCAGGCCAAGGACCAGTATTTCTGGCAAAATGCGACGGATGGGCTACTACAAGATATAAGGATGCCGGGGCCAGAACTGGGAGAGGATAAATACTTCAATGAACAGCCTGCATTTGTGCGAGCTGGCTTCAATCGCCTGCGCTGGACTTGGCGATATGATACCCCAGAAAAATATCAGCATAGTGTCAAGGGATACTATCGAATGATCTCGGGCATTGACTTGGAAATCGGAAAGATCCGGAAGAAGTTGCAGGAGAAAGGCCTGGATAAGAATACGGTTATCATCTTAATGGGAGACAATGGCTACTTCTTAGGCGAACGGCAATTCGCCGGAAAATGGCTTTTATACGATAACTCGATCCGCGTACCCCTAATCATCTTTGATCCAAGGGAAGAGCAGCATCAAGACACTGACGAATTGGCACAGAACGTGGATGTGCCATCCACCATTATGGATCTAGCCGGCTTGGAAGTGCCCAGTTCCTGGCAAGGAACCAGTCTATTGCCAGTCGTGCAAAGAAAAAGCCGCAGCATTAAGCGAGATACGGTTCTCATCGAGCACTTATGGGAATTTGAGAATATCCCGCCGAGTGAGGGAGTTCGAACGAAAGACTGGAAATATTTCCGCTATGTCAATGATCAGTCCTTTGAGGAGCTATACAGTTTACATGAAGACCCCAAAGAGATCAACAACTTAGCGAAGGATCCAAAACATCAAGCTACACTATCGGAATTAAGAAGGAAATGCAATGAGTTAATCCGCAAGAAGAGTGATGTCTATTCCAAGCCACCTTTTGGTCTATCTGTAGAGTATATCCGAGAACCTGCATCCGTTTCCATCCTGGATAATTCACCCGAATTCAGTTGGATTGTACCTAAAGAGTCCGTCTACCAATCTGCTTACCAATTGTTAGTAGCTTCTTCCCAGCAGAAAATCCACAATAACATCGGAGATCTATGGGACAGTGGACAAGTTCGGGGCGGCCAATCCAGTGACATTGAATACGCCGGAAAGGTATTAGAAGTAGGGAAGAAATACTATTGGAAGGTGCGGGTCTGGGATGAGGTAAATCGCTTAACGAGTTATTCAAGTCCACAATCTTTTCTAGTCGGTAACACCGGCCCCATGATCACTACCCCCAACATCTTCCAGGTTGACCGAATCAAGCCCAACATCTTCCAGGAAACCGGAAAGAATGCCTATTTCATCGACTTCGGGAAGGCTGCTTTTGCTAACATGGAAATCCACTATGAAGCGAAACGAGCCCACATCATCACCGTACGCGTCGGGGAACAGCGATTGGATGGCAAAATCAATCGCCAACCCGGCGGGCACATCCGCTTTGCCGAAGTACAGATTCCGGTCACGCCTGGCCAAAAGCTGTATACACTGCCACTCATCCCTGATGAACGCAATACCAAGTCCATTGCCGTAACAATGCCAGATTCCTTCCCGATCCTTCTCCCGTTCCGGTACGCAGAAATAGAAAATGCCCGGGGGAAATTAACAGAGGATCAATTCACCCAATTAGCCTATCATAGCTATTGGGATGATACCCAAAGTAGCTTCAACAGTTCCGATGAAATCCTAAATGCAGTCTGGGATCTCTGCCGTTACTCCATCAAGGCCACCACCTTTGCAGGCTATTATGTAGATGGCGACCGGGAGCGCATCCCTTATGAAGCGGACGCCTATCTCAATCAACTCAGCCATTACACGACCGATCAGGAATATGCTATCGCCCGCAGAACTATCGAGTACTTCATGGAATACCCGACCTGGCCTACGGAATGGCAACAACACGTGGCCTTAATGTTCTATGCCGATTACTTGTATACGGGCAACACAGAATTGATTGAGAAATACTATGAACCCCTGAAGCACAAAACGCTATTGGAACTGCGGAGAGAAGATGGCCTAATTAGCTCCACTAAGGTCACGCCCGAGTTCATGAAAAAACTCGGCTTCAAGGATCCTAAGGTGAAGTTACGAGATATCGTAGATTGGCCCCCCGCAAAATGGGGAGGCGATCCAAACGTCACCGGGGAAAGAGATGGTTTTGTGTTCAAACCCATAAGTACCGTAATCAATAGTCTTTTTTATCAAAACATGAAGATCATGTCTACCTTCGCTGAAGTTTTAGGAAAGACGGAGGAGGCAGTTGAATTCGAACTTATGGCTTTACAAGCCAAAAAATCCATCAATGAGAAGTTGTTCAACCCGGCGACTGGAGCATATGTAGATGGGGAAGGAACCGATCACTCCTCCCTCCATGCCAATATGATGACCTTAGCTTTTGATATTGTACCTGAACAGCACAAAAAGTCAGTAGTTGAGTTCATCAAGTCTAGAGGCATGGCTTGCAGCGTTTACGGCGCCCAATATCTTATGGAGGCTCTTTATAATGCGAACGAAGCAGATTATGCCCTAGAACTGATGACGGCCCAACATGATCGATCCTGGTACAATATGATCAACATCGGCTCGACCATTACTTTAGAGGCTTGGGATATGAAATACAAACCCAACGCCGACTGGAATCACGCCTGGGGTGCCGCCCCAGCCAACATTATTCCTCGCTACCTATGGGGCATTCGACCCAAGACGGCCGGCTACAGCATCGCCACCATCAAACCCCAAATGAGTACACTCAAGCATAGTACCATTAAAGTTCCGACGATTAGAGGCACCATAACGGGGGAATACAAATTTGTGAATAGAAGGCGGCAAACTTATACCGTGGAGATTCCTGCCAATATGGTCGCAGAATTTAAGCTGGTAGATACAGCGGGGAAGGAAGTAAAGGTAAATGGAGAGAAGGTAAGCACCGCCTTTGGTTCCATTCGGCTGATGCCAGGCGTGAATCAGATCGAATTGGTCATTAATTCCTTCTAGTGTTTGAAGTTAGGATGATCTCCGTTTGCTTAGAAAAGATAACTTTGTAAGTGATGGAGATCGCATCAGCGGCCGGAGAAGAGAAGGTGATATAGGTTTTTTAGTGTTAGCTCCGATTGAGCTGTGTGGTCTTATTGTGCTATGAAGTATGTACTATCCGTGCATATGCTAAACTTTATATTCCACCCTAATGCAAGATCATAATCGTCTCGCCACCATGCTGATAATACTCCTGATCATTACTTCAGGCTGTACAGATAAAGCATCAACGAATCATCCTAGCCGACCTAATATCGTCTTAATTGTTGCCGATGATCTAGGTTTTACTGACTTAGGGTGTTTTGGTAGTGAAATTCGCACGCCTAATCTTGACAAACTGGCTTCCAGGGGTTTGAGAAGTACCTCTTTTCACACTGCTGCTACCTGTTCACCAACTAGAGGTATGCTATTAAGCGGTGTGGATAGCCATCGAAACGGCTACGGTACCATGGAAGGGGATTGGGCGGAGAATCAAGTAGGTGTGAGAGGCTATGAAGGTCATCTAAATTTCGATGTGGTCGCTTTTCCGAGGCTACTCCAAGCCAATGGTTACCATACCTCAATCGCAGGAAAATGGCATCAGGCCTATCCTGCCGATAATGAAAAATTATGGCCCGATAAACGAGGGTTTGATCGTTCGTTCTGCATTTTGCAGGGAGGAGCCGGCCACTTTGACGATATGCAACCCATGTTTTCTTTCTACAAAAGGTCGCTGTATTTTGAAGATAGGGCCTTAATCGATTCTCTTCCCACAGGTTTCTATTCCTCTGACTTCTACACGCAAAAGGCGATGGAATACATCTCAGAAAGCGTGGAGGAAAACAAGCCTTTTTTCTCTTTCATCACCTATACAGCCCCTCATTGGCCATTACAGGTACCCGACGATTACATTGACCTGTATAAAGGACGATATGATGAAGGGTATGAAGTCCTCGCGGCGGAACGGGTCGCTCAAGGAAAAAAGCTCGGTATTCTACCAGAGAATACCCCCACTCAGGAGATCACACCAAATGTAATGCCTTGGAAAGACTTGGATGCTAATGAAAAAGCAAGATCCTCCCGAACCATGGAAGTGTATGCGGCAATGGTTGAAAGATTGGATGCCAATGTTGGTAAAATCATGGAACACCTCGCATCACTCGGACAGATAGACAATACCCTGATCATTTTCATGTCAGACAATGGGGCCGAAGGAAACAACATTGACAACATAGTGGATACCGGAGACTGGGTAGCCAAAAATTTCGACAATAGCCTGGAAAATATGGGCCGGAAAAACTCCTACATTTTCACTGGTCCTTCCTGGGCGCAGGTCAGTTCCTTGCCTTTCAAATGGTACAAAAGTTTTTCCACCGAAGGTGGCGTTAGAACACCCTTGATCATCAACTATCCGAAATGGGCAGCACAGGCTGGAACCATTAGCAATGCGTTTATTTCTGTAAAGGATTTGGCGCCTACCATATTGGATCTTGCTGGCGTACAACATCCGGATACGGTATTCGATGGTCGTAAGATCTATCCGATGGATGGAATATCGTTAGTTGATTGGTTGGAGGGAAACCGGGAATACGCGCATGAAATGGATCAGGCGCATTGTTGGGAATTGTATGGCCGAAGGGCTGTCCTAAAAGGCGATTGGAAAGCAGAGTTTTATGACAAGCCGTATGGAAAGGGGGTATGGGAATTGTATAATCTCAAGGATGACCCCTCCCAATTAAGGGATTTGGCCTCAAGTGAAACGGAAAAACTTTCCGAGCTAAAAGCCGACTGGGATGACTATGCCAAACGCTATGAGCTGACGCTTCCCAATGAGAGAGTAGGGTATGGAGATGATGAGATATGGCGAGAAGAAGCAAATTAGAATACGATAAAAGGGTAGGGCAGCGAAAACTACTTATTGCTTTCCCTTGATGGCATCCCTGATCTTGGAAGCGCTCTCGTAATCCTCCTTGGCGAGTACCTGTTCTAGCAATTGTTCCAATTCTTCTAAAGAGTAATCTGAGAGTTTTCCCCTTTTATTGGCGAAAGCCTTACTAGGGCTATCAGAGACGACGCCTGCCTGATCAATAATGTCAGCTGTCGTAAAAATAGGACAGCCATAACGAACAGCTAGGGCAATAGCATCTGAAGAGCGAGCATCTACTTCCAAAGCAGAGCCATCAGCCAATTTCCCGACCAGTTTAGCATGGAAGATACCTTCCTTGAGATCGGTGATCATCACCTCTTGTATCTTAATGCCCGCAGCATCCAAGGTGCTTTTAAATAGATCATGCGTCAATGGTCGGTTGGGCTGCATCTTCTCCAAGGATACAGCAATGGCCTGCGCCTCAAAAGCACCAATGATGATGGGCAAGCGACGTTCGCCATTTTGCTCCTCTAATATCAAAGCGAAGTTACCCTTGCTGGACTCGCTATTGGCTAGTGCAATGATGTTGAGTTCAACTTTCTTCATTGAGTTGCATATCCATTTTTATAAATCTACAGAGCTCCTCTACATCTGAAAAGGGCGCAACGACCTGTCGACCTTGCAATAGTTTGTACAACTGCTTTCCTTCTACCTCAATAGTGTATTCTTGCGGCAAATACACCATCTTCCCTTCCTGCCCCTGCACTTTCAAGTCAAAGTGATTCAAGGCAAACAACAGAAATTCTTTTGGATCAAAATCTTCCATCAAGAGTTTGTTTAAAGTTTCATGATTGAGCCTGTCCGGCGGCCAGACGGGCGAAAGGGAGGAAATTTTATTCTGAGTGAGGCAAAAAACGCAGGCCTACCTGGAAGGTAAGGTGAGGCTTTTTAACGAAACATAGAATAAAATTTGCCACTTGTAGCCGATTGATGAAATTTTAAACAAACTCTAAATTAGATTTTCGACTAGTACATAGCCTCCGTACCCAATACATAGCAAAGAGGACAATATAACTAAGACCAATTGCAGCCCCTGATTGTTCGTAATTCTTTTGGAAAAAGGTAAACTAAAAATCCCCGCTGCCACCAACATGCCAATTACCGAGCCAATACCGAAGATCAAGAGGTAAACCATGCTATTGAAACTGCCCTGAATCTCGGTCATCACTAAGAGGATCATGGCGCCACTTCCAGCCAAGCCATGTATCAAGCCAACACCATAGGCCAAATGATGGTTGTTTTCGGCAACGACTAAGTCAGCCATCCTTTTCTCCGACCGGAAATATTGATAGAGTCTGACAATCCCCAATACGATCAACATTAAGCCTACACCTGCCTCGAAATAGCCAAAATAACCATTGAGAAAAGTAGCTCTTCCAATGATCATGATCAAACCGATCAAAAAGATGGTGGAAGTGTGCCCTAAGCCCCAATAGATTCCATCTTTTATAGCCAAGTATAGTTTATCTCGTTTAGTAACAATGTTCCCTACCGCCACTAAATGATCTGCTTCAAAGGCGTGGCCAAAACCCACTACTGCCGCGAATAATAAAGGAAATGATGCTTCCATATCTGATCTAAAAATTCAAATGATTAATAACGATGCGGTGGTTGCCGGTATCCGCTGCAACCATGGTTTGACCTTCTACACAGATTTGGAAAGGCCAGTATAAGCTTCCCTCTGTACTCCAGATCGTATTCTTATTTTCACTACCTGTTGTAAAGTCATCCTGTCCAAGTAAATTATTAGCTTCCGTATTGTGCTCAGTTGGCACTTCATTGAACCAGAGAATTCTACTACTACCCGTATCCGCCACCCAAAGGCCATCCTGATAGAAACAGGTATCATAACACCAGTTTAGAGTATTGGCCTTGGGAAACCACCCAAATTGATTTTGCCCGTTGGCTTCGAAGGAAGGTTGTCCGATGATCACATCCGCCTTTTGATCGAAGGCCATTTTCCAATCTTGCCACACGAGTACGCGGTAGTATTGGGTATCGGTAATGGTCATCTGTCCATTTGGGCTGACTTTGACCGAATAAGGCCAGATCGGATCATTGTGATCATAGTCCCTTTCAGCAAAGGAAGGTTTGCCGATCACTTTGTCCGCCGGCGTATTGTTGGTCATCGGAATCTGATCATAGTACAGCACACGTCTATTCCCAGTATCCGCAATCCATAAGCGTTCTCCGTCCGAAAACACACCATAAGGCCAATTCAAGGAACAGGCACTAGGCGCATGGCTGATTCCCTCAATATTGGGTTGATTACTTTCGAAATCCGGCTGTCCTACCACCACATCAGCGGCTTGGCCATCTTCCGTGGGCATTTGCAGCCAAATCAGAACTCGATGATTCCAGGCATCGGCCACAATCAGCTTTTCACCATCTGACCAAATCCCTGAGGGATAGAAGAGACTCGATGCACTTACCGTACCACTGGCATTCCTTCCCGTCTTGGCCTTTGCCTCCTGTCCTAGAACGATGTCTGGGCTTTGGAATTCCGAGGTGGGCAGTTCGTTCCAGATAAATAGTCGATTTTGGGCCGTATCCGCCACCAACAATTGGTTATTGATCAGAAATACACCCCTCGGTGCCAGCAAGGGACTATCCTCGGCACCTTTAAAGATCTGTATCTTACTGACAAGTTTTTCTAGTTCTATTGCTTCCGTTTTATCCATGCTAATTGTTGATTTCCAACCTTCGTTGTTCTAGGTTGTCAATTTTCAGTCTGATTATAGTAGCCAAGGTCGAAGCCTTCTGTTTGGCTTGTGTGGCTATAGCTCCTTCGAATAGGTCATTTACCGTTCCGTTGAAGATTTCCAGCCATTTACTAAAATGAGTCGCGTTCAATCTGTGTTCGTGATGCACTTCCAAGTGAGCTTCTATCGTATCTCCTTTATATTTTCCGGCCTGAAAAAGCGTACTTTCCCAAAAATCCATTAGCGTATCAATATGAGCTAGCATATCCACCCGCATCACCTCCAAAAAAATGTGTTTGAAGTCTTCATCTTTCAGCAAGCGTTCGTAGAAGGTGGTTACCAGCTTGCGGATGTCTGCTCTATCTTGAATATCCCGCTTCATGCCTAACAGATTCTTGGCAGTTGTTCGCCGACCAACATATTGACCACTCTTTTTCCTCCAATCCCGCTGGTCAAAACCACCTGCTTCGCATGATCTTGTACCACCTCTCCAATAATCGAAGCATTCTGGCTAGCAGATTGTCCACGCAGCTGATCTAGGACCTGATCCGCGCAGTCGGCATCTACAATGGTAATAAAGATGCCCTCATTGGCTACATAGAGTGGATCCAAGCCTAGCAATGAGCAGGCACCATAGACTTGCTCATCAACGGGAATGTCCTTCTGGTGAATGTCGATTCCTAAAGAGGTATCTCTAGCGATTTCCGTCAAGACAGTGCCAACCCCACCTCTGGTCGGATCGCGGAGAAGATGAATTTGGTCCCCGAATTCATCCAGGAGATGTTGCACGACATGGTTGAGGTTGCGCGTATCACTTTCAATCGTAGTTTCAAATTCTAATCCTTCTCGCACCGACATAATAGCCATCCCGTGAGTCGCTAGGTTATCGCTAACAATGATCTTATCCCCAACCTTGACTCTGGATATATCAATGGCTGCTTTGGGGTGCAATTGTCCGATTCCAGTGGTATTGATGAAGATCTGATCTCCTTTTCCTCGCTCTACCACTTTTGTATCTCCCGTCACCACTTTGACGCCCGCTTCCTCGCAGGCAAACTTGATCGATACCAGAATATCCCAAAAGGCCTGCATAGCTAAACCTTCTTCGATAATAAAGCTTAAGGATAGGTATTGGGGAATCGCTCCACACATCGCTAAATCATTGACCGTACCATTCACAGCCAACTCCCCTATATTTCCCCCCGGGAAAAAGACCGGGGAAATCACAAAGCTGTCGGTAGTAAAGGCTGTTTTGCCTTGCAAGTCCAGTGTGGCGCCGTCATGACGCTGATCCAAGAGGTCGTTCTTCAGAAGATCGAATACCCCGCTGTCCAACAATCTATTGGTGAGTAAGCCTCCGCTACCATGTCCCAGTGTAATCACATCGAAGTCCAACTTCGGCATAGGACAAGACAATTGCATCTTTATCTTCTTCTCTTTCTGGCTAAGTGCGTTCATGACTAGTTATTTGTATTCAATAGACTCCCACTTACGGCGCCGGTAAATCTTTCTACGACTGCTGTACCAATCCCGATCTTTGACGGTCTCGCTCTGCTCAGGGTCATAGATTTTATGCACGAAGTGAAATCGTTTTTCTGCAAAGCCTTGGTCATTTTCATAGAAGTTCGACCACATGCGCTGCAATTCTTCTTCTCGATATTTGGCCAGGGGTTTAACTCGTTCGTCTTTTCTCCGTTGGAAGGTCTTGGCCAATAAAAGCTTATCGAAATAGGGTAGGGCAACGATATCCTGAGCTAACTCTCGGACTTGTCTTCGAAACTCCTCAGCTGTCTCAGCAAAAGTATCATCCAACAAGCCAATCTCTTTGGCCATAGTAGTCCCCCAGGGCAAACACTGTTCCGTAAAGTGTGTCGCCTTCTCAATCCCGATTCGTTTGGGTAGCAGATAGGTCCAGTATTCCGATCCATACAAACCCATATTTTTGGTATGCGGGTTCAGTACAATACCCCTTCTGGCTACCACTTTATCACCAGACAAGGCAAAGGCTACTCCTCCAGCTCCAGCATTGCCTTGTAGCGCCGTCATGATATAGTGATTCGGGGACTGGATAATTTCTAAGATTAGATCATCGATCGCTAGAATATTTGCCCAAGCCTCATCATTTGGTTTTTCAGCATATTCGATCTGGTTGAGATCTATCCCATTCGACCATACATCCGCTCCTCCCATCAACACCAATAGCTTAATCGGACGGCTTTTAACTTCAACTATGGTTTCGCGCAAGCGGGTACATTGATCGGTATCCATGGCACCATTGTAGAAGTCAAAATGGAGATACCCAACTTCCCCGTCCTCCTCATATCGAATTTCCTGATAGGTCGATTTAGTCCTAGTTTCAAACGGACTTATCGCATGATTTGGGAGGGCTTCAGCAGCCTGTCCCAAGGCTAGGGTAGCTGGCAGCTTAATTGCCCCCTCATCGCTAGCCCTAAGGTGTGTTAGCCAGATGGCTTGCTCACCAGCCGCTACGCAAATGGCTTTATCTCGCCGTGCCAGAACCTTGCCAGACGGGCCTTGCATTTCCGCTTCCAAATGTCCTCCAAAGGCATAGTACTTGACGCCATAAAGCTCAATTAACACTCCTGGAGCACTATCCGCGGCACGAATCTTCCGCAGTATATCGCTGGCTTTATCTTCCCAGGAGAACTGGAGATCAGATTGACGTAGGCTTCGGTTCCATCGGCCTCGAACCTCCGGATCTGAGTAATCTAATGGGGTAGGGCGGAAACTCGGATCCATTTTATGATCAATCACTTCCAACAAGCCCTTCATGGCGGCCTGAGCAACTTCATGCCGATAGAGATTGGCTTTGCTAGTTGCTCGCATTGGAAAATTATAGAAAGCCCAAATATCCCCGGCGTCCATTTTCTCGGTCGCTTCTAAAATCGTCACACCCCATTCTTTTTCCTCATTCAAGATGGCCCAATCCAGCGAAGAGGCTCCTCTATCCCCTACAATTCCTGGGTGGATGATTAGACACAAATGATTCCGCCAAATGCTTTCCGGTATTTTGGCTTTTAGAAATGGGGCCACTATCAATTCTGGCTGAAATTCCTGCACGGCTGTCAGCATGACCGCTTCGCTGGAAGCGATCTGCACCTTGACTTGATGATCAAGTCGATCCAGCTCAAGCCAAGCGCGTTGAGCCATACCGTTGAAGGATGTGGTCAGGAATAAGATCTTCATGCAGTTTGGCCTTCCAACTGGTTGATCATCCCTGAAAAATGGTAGTAGGCAGCGCATGCCCCTTCCGAGCTAACCATAGGCGCGCCCAATGGATTTTCAGGTTTGCATTTGGTGCCAAAATTGGGACACTCGAATGGCTTCTTGATCCCTTTCATGATCTCACCAGCAATACATTCTTCGTTCTCTGGGGCTTCGGCGATATTTACATTAAACTTGCGCTTCGCATCAAATTCGGCATATTTTTCCTTCACTTCATAACCACTCATGGGTATCACTTCCATGCCGCGCCATAGCCGATCCGTGACCTCAAAAACCTCGTAAATGGTGTCCTGCGCCATGGGATTACCCATTTCTTTCACCATCCGGGAATATTGATTCTCTACTTTCGCTTCTCCCTTCTCCAATTGCTTTACCGTCATCAAAATTCCTTGTAAAAGATCAACGGGTTCAA
>ENA-UENT01000752-UENT01000752.1-marine-metagenome-genome-assembly--contig:-NODE-752-length-13656-cov-4.969830_pt1 | contig 13656 bp, 9 predicted proteins | sample MGYA00237879_ERZ529330 | MGnify/ENA primary metagenome ERZ529330 (study PRJEB26372, sample SAMN05368345) | marine metagenome | biome: cultured habitat; feature: ocean water; material: water; isolation... | reverse complement strand
GGCAATGTCTTCTAAATCAGTGGGCGTATCTATACCTAAGGTGTCACAAGGGCTACCAGGGATATCCCAAAGGCGGAAGTGTGGAAAGTTCGGAGGAGCGAAACTATGCAAGGTCGGAAGCTCCAAGGCATGTTGTTCTACATTGCACGCTAGTCCTTGTTCATTTGGAGCATGGATGATATGGAGAACATTTGAAGAGTTTGGGGCAGTGCCGTATATTTTTCCATCGGGGGCGGACATCAATTGTCCAAAGGTAGTTTGAAGGGTAGGAAAATCTGCAACTGTATAACCATCATAATAAGCTACAATTTGCCTACTCTCCATGATGTTTTCTTGACTTAAATCAAATTGATAAATCTCTTCGGTAGCGCTAACATAAAGAAATTGGTTACTGCCTGAGATTGAGGCTCCTGTAACTCCTAATGTGTCGTCTGGGAAATCAATGAAAATAGGATTGGATAAGATCCCATAGCAACGATCAAAATCCAAAATATGAACGCCATTAGTAATAGGGTTTATTCTAACATATTTTTTGCCATCCGGGGAAAATGTTGTTGGCCCTGAAGCTTGGTAGTCTTCGATTCCAAAATCAATGCCTTGCTGCATACTTAATTGTGGACCCTCAGGACCATAATAAATGATATGGAAATTGCCACGGGTTTTTTCTTCTAAGATTACCCACCAATCTCGACCGTTTGCATGTTTTACTGCTGACAATCTTGACGAAAATGTATCCTGAGAAACCAATTGATCAATAGTTGTAACTTGTCCAAGTCCTCCATTGTGATTTGCATTTATTTCAGAGTACAATAAGGAGGTGAACTTTAATGTGCTTTCGTCTAATTTCATATGAAAAAGACCATACTTGTTAGAATTTGCCGGACTAGGAATAGGAAGTAGGCCTTGGATGCTAGGATAGCTATATGCACAATACTGCTCATGTCTTATTCCAGCATTAATCGTATCTCCATTTTCCATGATTTCGTGCTGAGCATTCATGATTTTGCATCCATTGGTATAGAACACCAACTCCCCATTCTCATCACAGATAGTGGCTGTAGGATCCAAGAAGATACCTAATTCAAAGTAAGATGCTTCAGGTACGCCTGATTTAAAATCTAACATAGAACCACCAAACTGCGTATCCGTTGGTAGTAGTCTGGGAGAGCCGAACAGCCAGATGGCATCGTGCTGAATTTGAGCCACCAGGGCTAATATCGAGAAAGAAAAGTATAGGAAGAGAGAAATACGTTTCATCTTGTCAAGCGTCTATTATTGTAATATGATGGCAACCATGCTTAGGGTTGCCATCACATCGGTAGAAAGATTTCGTGTTTATTTCACGATTAGCTTTTTCGAGTAGGATTGTTCATCTTCTCCAAGATACTGGATAATGTAAACACCAGGGATCAAGGTGGAGATATCTAGATCAATGCCGTATTGCTTATTAAACGTTTGTTCCAGTAGCAGTTGACCTTGTAGCCCCCACAGGCGAAGTGTTCCAGACACAGCATGATTAAAGCTCACTTTCGTTGTGTTAGCAGTAGGGTTCGGCGCAATATCCAGATAAAGCGGAGCTTCATGTTCCTCTGTAGTTTCATTTTCAAACTCACCACTAGTCTGCAAGGCACTGAATGAAATTCCTGTAATTGGATGACAAATCGGGAGATAAATTTGCGCGCCTAGTGGAGCCAAGCCGTGTGTGCTGGGGTCCTGTTCAGCTAATGTCAAAATGGCGGCAAGATCTGCGGGAGTGTTAGTCCCGAGTAGACGCTTTACTTTAAAGTTTTGCAGTTGCCTGTAGGCGTCTTCATGAATGTTCATTGAACTAGTTTGATCACTCATCACAGGCAATGCCGAAATAGCATTTAAGGCCAGTTGGTACTGCTGTTGTAAATTCTGTTGTATTTGAGCCTCATTTTGCACCTCCATTTGAAGCGTTTGCAGGTGAGCTAGTTTGGTAGAGAGAAATGTCTCATCAATCTCTTCGAGTTGCCCCGCTTCTGCCCGATCTGCATTCAATGCCATAAGGGCCTCTAAGGCCTGTAACTGACTTGCTCGCGTCTCATCCAAACCATTTTCGAATGAGGAGGTCAATTCAACTAGGAGACGAAATTCATGATCGACAGCAGCAGCCTTGGTGTAGCTTGCAGAATTTAATTCACTAAAAAACGGACTGATAGAAGTAGCGCTGATACTTGGCTGAAGTCGGCCCTTCAAAAACAAATGCCTACTCATATCCCACAACCCAGCAGCAGTCGTACCGAGTTGTGTTGGCGAGGCACCTTGAAGAATGGCGGTTTCTTTAGGTGAGAATGGGTCGGGGGTAGGACCGGTCTCTGAACAGTAGTTCTTTTCTCCACCCACAAAGCTAAACCATTGATTACCTCCAGGAAATCTCTGGTTTGGGAGGATTGATGGGTCTGTTGATTCAACAAAGAATCGAGAGAGTCCTACGTCGTCGAGATCTCCCCCGTAATAAGCCGCCCACTCCGGATATTCGTAGTCAGCCAGCCAGGTATTGCCTTTTCGATCTTGCATTCCAGTTATCCCTCCGACGCTTCCATCCGGTACACCTACTAATAGACCATATTTATGATAACCAAAACTGTTAGTACTGATGGTAGCGTTGTCACAGTCGCCTTCTATTTTTAAACCCTCCTCCGTCCAGTCTGAATCATTGGAACAGAGCGTCACGTTCTTGGCTTCGTCTAGGTAAATTGCTGCGCGAGCTGAGAAGTCATCTGCTACGCCGGTAATCGGCGTGTTGAAGCTAATTTCATGATCAAAACCATCGGCATTTCTCATTCTAATGCCATATCTGCCTTTCTTAATTCCAAAAATGCAATCAAAATAGATCTCATTTTCTCTGATTAAGAAATTATCTGCATTCCCTGCGTTTACGCTGATACAGTTTAAGTTTTCATCCATGAATAATTCAGAAACGGTGAAATGATTGTTTTCAATCAGCATGAGATCAAGCGCTGGAAATTCCCCAGTAACGAAGATTCCCAGGTTGCCTTGGTCAATATCAAAAGTGTTGTCGGAGATGGTGTTATGTGCCTCTGAACCAGAGGCAATACTGCGGAAAACGCCTACGCCGATGGTGTTAACTAAGTCCAATTTAAAATTGTTGAAGGAGATGTCTATCTCTTCTGCATAGAAGTTGTCGTAGGAAAGGACACCAAAGGTGTTGGATTGAAAGGAGTTGTACTTGCAATAGAGATTGGCACCTTCTACCAAGATTCCGGCCTCTGGACATCCCTCAAAACTGGATTGTCCCCGAATCTCGTCTAGAGGGGGCACATACACACCTTGAACACTTAGGGTACCATCCCTTAGATAGATTCCTACTCCACCGCCGTCGTTACCGAACACCATATTTGTGAAGGTGCCGCTCATGACTGATACTACGGAAGCTTCGGCACGAATCCCGTACTGTAGTCTATTAAAAGTGTTCGGCCAATTAAATGCGCCAATATCTGCCACACAATTGTTGAGTTCAATGCCGGCGTAACCCTGTGCAAGCCCATTATTGAGCGCGGATGTGGAGGTAAAGGTGTTGCCATTGAAATAGTCAATGAAAAGTGCACCTGTTCCTGAAGCGCCATTGGTATTTCTGAGTCCTACAACATTTCTATTAAAAGTATTTCCTGCCAGACTTAGCTTGGTGGATTCTTCTGCGGAGACGGCATTTAAGGCATCTTCAATTCTACAGTTGTTTAGAAGTACTATTCCTCCTTGTTGCCCTGTAATCCCTCTCCACATGTTAATACAGGCAAAGAAATTGGAACCTTGCGCAAATAGGCGATTCTGTTCTAAGGTGATTACTTCAGCATTAGGGCCCATTCTTAAGGTACAGCCAAAGAAACCCAGAGGGGCATCCAGAATTAGTCTTCCGTTTACCTCAATATTTTTTGTGAAGTAACTGTTAAGTCCAAACAAGTTGATAGTACTATTGAGGGTGGAAACAAAGGTGACACTGCTAGGGTTTTGTCCTATAATGATATCAGGTGTAAAAGCATCATTTTCCTCACAAAGCGTAGTTCCTGAGATTTGAGGCGGTGATATCTGAGCACAGTTTTCGAGAAATAAACGATGCTGGCTACTTAGCTTAGTAGGACAGAAGAGTAATAACGATAAGAATAATTCAAAGATTAATAATCTAAAATTCATAAGAGAGAGGTTTTGTAAATGAATGATTGTTTATGGCAATGGATAGCGTCCTAAACTGGAAACAGTTTAGGGAATAGCGTTAATGAATACACCAGTTGTTACCCTTGCACAATTCATGGTGTGCAGGGGGTTCAGTTAGGTGTAGACATACGAATTAGCTTGAACTAAGTTCAAGTTTTAAAAACCTGTCTGTTACAAATTGTCTTTATTGGAAAGTGAAATCAAAAAGAATACAGAGATGCAACTGCGGTATAAAGAAGAAGTCTTGGAATATTTGTAATTGCCGTAATGAAAGGTAAGTTTAAATTAGATAAGTAGCAAGTAAATATTGAAAATTAACTACATTGAATGTATTGCAGCACTGCAGTGTCTGCGATTTTTTTGGCCATAATATATCATCACCCCTCCTTCTTCCCCAACCGAAAGGCATACCCCAAACCCACTGCCCACGTCCGATTCTTCAAGGGCTCGAATGGATTAAAATCCACAAAGCCGTGGTAGTAATCCGCTGAGATGGCTACCTCACCTGGGCCTAACCTATAGCTGAAGCCAATACTGCTGTACCAACCAAAATCGAGGCGGTTGATATTTTCATCTACGCCTTCAAAGTCAAACGGCCGGTTTTCGTTCGGTGGTGGATTGCCAACATTGAAGGTTTCTACCTCTCGGTAGCCACCAGTCAAGTACGAAAGGCCAGCACCGGTTTGTGCAAAGGTGGAGAATCGACCTCCTAGACGCTGTTTGAACTTGAGGTAAAACGGTAGCTCTACATAGTTAAGGTACAACTGCGCTCTAAAGCGAGGGCCAAAACCGTTGATAAAGCCAATCTCTCGTTCACTGCCTCTGCGCACGTAGCCGGGAGCTACGCCTAGTGCTAGCTTTGGACTTAGTTGCCGGAACACCTCAATACTATATCCCCAATGGGGAATGCGGAAATCGTAAGCTTCAATAACAAAACCGTCTGGGAAGGTCAGCCAGGCATTGCCAGTTTGAGCTTTTACACCAAGCGTGGTCTGTCCTGACAGTTGTAGCGTAAATACGGAGAGAAGAAGGATCGAAACCAGTAGAGAACGCATCACTTTTAGCTAAAGGGTTTGGTCCTAACGAAGTTAGTCAATTCAAGTGGTCTAATCCTCATCATTAGCTTTGCTGAGTGGGAATTGATAACCCAGCCCCACTCCCCAATTGCGATTGAGGGATTCATTTTTTTGATCTACATCGACAAAGCCATAATAGTAGTTTCCGGAAAGGATAATTTGCCCGTTACCGATTGGGTATCCTAGGCCCAAGCTACCATAACCTCCAAAATCTATGCGACTAAGCTCTGCGTCCGAAAACTCAAAATCTAAGTCTTGAGTGGTGGTGGTGGCTTCCGAACCTATGGTAGTAGCTTCGCGGTACCCACCAGCCAAATACGATAGCCCCGCTCCGAACTGCCCATGGACCGTCAACTTGCGGAAAATATTGGTCTCTATTTTAGCTAAAAAGGGAAGCTCCAGATAGTTGAGAAAGAGCCGGGCCCTAAAACTCGCCCCCACAAAGAAGCCATTCAGAAATCCGAACTCAAATTCAGTACCACGCCTACTGAAACCTGGGGCTGCACCAATTGCAAAATGATCGTTGATGGGCTTGAAGACTTCTACGTTAAAGCTGTAATGTGGAATATTCAACTCCTTATCGCTGCTACGAAGACTTAGGGGTGGTTGCTGCTGCCAGGCCTGCCCGTATTGGCTTTTTATGGTCATCGTGGTTTGTGCCTGAGCAACAGTAGTAGAAAGCAATGTAATCGTACAGCAAATCAAAAAAGAGCGCAGCGTTTTCATGACTAAGGGTTAGGTTTAATGATCAGTTTGTGGCTTGTTCCGTGGTTTTACTAATCGGGATTTGGTAACCTACGCCAAGCGCTAGATTGCGATTCTTGGAGGTGTTCTTCTGGTCAACATCAATTTGACCTTGGTAGAACTCAAAACTGAACTTCAGTTCGCCCTTGCCAATCGGATAGCGTACACCGGCAGCGAGTTGCCAGCCAAAGTCAAATCGATTCAACTCCGCATCGCGTTCGTCAAAATCGAGCTTCAAGCGTTGGCTCATTCCAAAATTAGGCCGTGTCTCTCGATAACCATTGAGAAGGTAAGAAAAACCAGCTCCAGCTTGAGCAAACCATCCTAGTTTTCCTTTCAGTGGGAACTTGGCCTGGAACAGAAAAGGGAGCTGCAAATAATTGAGGTGTAATTGTGCTCGGAAAGAGGGAGGGCCAACGATTAGGCCATTCATGAAGCCAAATTCGAAATCTGTTCCACGTCGCATAAAGCCTGGTGATACCCCTAGGGCGAAGCGTTCATTGATGTCTCTAAAGAGATCAGCACAAATACCAAAGTGCAGGATCGATTCTTCCGACCCAAAGAGGGGATCATTAGGCCAGCTTTGCCACGCATTTCCAACCTGTGTTTTTACTGTCAAATTGGTCTGGGCATTGGACCAAAAAACGGTTAACAGTAGACAAGAAGTGATTAGGAGTGCCAGTCGCATACTTCGATATTTGTGCTAAGCAAGTTATGGATTAATCTAGTTTACTGAGGCTTATTTGATAGCCTAAACCAATACCCCAATTCCGATTCAGTGAGGTATTGTTTTGGTTCATGTCCAAGAAGCCGTAATAGTGTTCACCACTCACTCGAACCATTCCTTTTCCAATTCTGAACCCGAAACCCAGGGTACTCGACCATCCAAAATCAAAGCGATTTAGGTTCTCGTCTTGGCCATCAAAATCCAGTCTGCGCTCCTCCATGGAAGGGATAGTGCCAAAGAAGGTAATCTCTCTATATCCACCGGCGAGGTAAGATAGACCAGCTCCGCCCTGCCCAAAGATACTCAGACGCCCGGCTATTGGGAATTCTACTCGCACCAGTACGGGGAGTTGTACATAGTCAAGAAAGACGGTCGCATCGAATGCTGGGAATGGTGCAACTAAATCTCCAGTGGGAAAGAATCCTGGTTCGCATGCTGCCCCACGACGCATAAATCCGGGAGCAACGCCGATCGACACACGATTGGTGAGCAGTCGAAATATCTCAGCGGAGAAACCATAATGAGAGATGTTTTGGTCGTAACCATTAATGGGGAAATCATCTCCGTAATTTTGCCAGGATTTTCCGTTTTGCCCCTTGATGGTCAAGGTAGTTTGGCCATGAAGGGTGGCCAGGGAAAAAAGCACTACGGCTAGGATAGATAAGAGTCGCATAAATCATTGTTTTTGATGGTGGGGTTATCGAATGGTGCCAAGGGCATACTGATAGCCCAGGTTGACTGACCACGCACGATTCTCTGAGGTATTGTTGTCATTCACATCTAGGAAACCATGATAGTAGCCGGCAGAAAGTCTTAACTGGCCAAGCCCCAACTGGTAGCCTACACCCAGGTTAGCCTGAGCAGCGAAATCATAGCGATTTAGGAAACTGTCCTGTTCAAAATCAATGTCTCGACGTTGCTGATCCCCTTCAATATTATCAAGAAGCAGATCCCAATGGCCATTAAGTAGATAGGAGAACCCTCCTCCCGCTTCAGCTGAGAGTACCCAGCGCCCACTAAGCGGCAGATCAAATTTGGCCAATAGCGGTAGTTGTACATAGTTGGCGTAGATCGTAGCATCAAGTACCGGCTGAAAACCACCGACAAAACCAGGGAAACAGGCCGCACCGCGCCGCATGAACCCAGGAGCTAGCCCAACAGACAAGCGATCTGATATTGGATAATACAGCTGAGCGGAAACACCATAGTGGGTAATGCGCTGATCGAAACCATCAAAGGATGTTGCTTCACCGTAGTATTGCCAAGACTCGCCCGTTTGAACTTGTAGCCCTACGGCCAATTGCGCGTTGATTTGTAGAAATGTGAATAAGAACACAGTCAGGATAAGTAGTCGTTTCATCTGTTGAAATTTTTTCTGCGACTGCGGCAGAATGCAGAATCCCGATAGCTATCGGGACGGCACATCTGGAACCGCTTCGCTCTCCCATGATCTTCTTTAATCATATCCTTAAGTGATATTGTGATTAAACAAGATCATGCTCGTTTTATAATTCTTGTTTTGGATAACTACTCAGCTAAGACTTCGGTGTATCCGAAAAGGGTTGGGTTCGCTTTCTCTCGCTTGGTAGGTACCGTGCTAAACTTGTTGTCCGGCATTTAAACTCAAGCATCCACTTTTACTTTAATCCCCACCGCTTATCTTAGCACCATGGATCCACAACTCGCCCAAACCAGTAGCTTCCGGTCCCGAGCGCTGCGCCTAATGCTTTGGGTGGCTGCCTTCTGGTATTTGGTGGCCTTCTTCAAGACGGTCTACGACTACTTTTTGCTGAAGAATAATGGTGGCGAAATGTTTGAATTCGTCAACTGGCTGGCGGGGGTTTGGGTGGCCTGTACGATTGGTCTTTTGCTCCTTGGGCCTTTTATTATCTTCCTCTTGTACAGGACTTTACGTGCGGCTCCCTACTGGAAAGTACTGATCTATCTATTGGCTGGATTTACCTTTATTGCGGTCGTTGCCGACTTGATTGCTATGCCAGTGATCTATGCCTTGGATAATGACACAGCCCTGTACAACTCGGAAGGCTTCGTGTATGCCTTGTACTACCTACAGACTCCCAATTTTCTGGCGGTCTATTCCTTTTGGCTCTTGGTGACGGTCCTAACGGTGATTGTGATTCTCGTAAATGAGAAGTATGGTCCTGGTATGTTTGGTAAGCTGCTATTGGGGCAGTACTACCGCCCAAAGCGGGAAGCACGTGTTTTTATGTTCTTAGATATGCGTTCTTCAACAACCATTGCGGAGGAAATCGGCGAGGAATCCTATTTCAATCTATTGAAGGACTGCTTTGCCGATATGACGGGGCCAATCCTGGACAATACTGGCGAGATATACCAGTACGTAGGGGATGAAATTATCGTGTGCTGGCCATTGGAGAAAGGTATAGAGCAGGGCCGTTGTGTGCGTACTTTTTTTGGTATTAAGAAGCGCTTAGAGAAGCGTTCAGGCTATTATCAAAAGAACTATGGGATTAGTCCAGAATTCAAAGCTGGCTTCCACTTTGGGCAAGTCATGGCGGGTGAGATCGGTGTAATCAAGCGAGATATTACTTACTCCGGTGATGTGCTCAATACTACCGCACGTATTCAATCCAAGTGCAACGATCTTGGGGTAGATCATCTCATTTCAGGGCCGCTGTGGAAGAAGATAGAACACCACTTTCCGGAAGGCGGTGAGCAAGTCTCTGATCAAATGGAGCTGCGCGGCCGTCAGGAACGCATGGACCTTTATCGTGCATTTTAGAAACTACCGTAATACCATTACCGATATGACGATTCAACTTCGCCTCCTTCTTTGGTACGTCAATAATCTGAAACCCCGTGTAGACCTGAGCAAAGTGTCTGCTCCAAAGTTGCGAGCGGTCAACCGCAAAGAGTTGGAGAAGTTGCGGTGGATCATAGATGGCCCACCTTGCAAAATGGCTCAAGTAAGGGATGATGTTTTTTCAGCCCGCGATGGTGTCGATATTGCCTTTCGTTATTATCAGCCGATTCAGCGGAAGGGGAGTGCCGCGATCTTGTATTTCCACGGTGGTGGCTTCGTAGATCGTGATCTAGACTCTCACGATAAGATCTGCCGACGCTTGGCCATGATGAATCAAATGCCAGTCTTTTCCATTGCCTACCGGTTAGCGCCAGAGCACAAATTTCCGGGGCCAGTAGAGGACTGTTTCGATGCCTTCCAATGGTTGGTATCCAAAGCCGCAGATTATGATGTTGATCCAGAACGAATCGTAGTCGCTGGCGATAGTGCCGGTGGCAATTTGGCAACGGTAGTTAGTATTCTCGCCAAAGAAGCTGGAGGTACTTGCCCCTGGCGTCAAGTCCTGGTTTATCCCACGGCAGACGCTCGGCTTCAGCACCCATCTGTAACTAGCTTAGGCCAAGATTACTTCCTGACGAAGAACTTGATGCAGTGGTTTGTAGATCACTATAAAAGAACGGACGATGATCTCACCAATCCACTAATGTCACCCTTGCTGCACGAGGATTTGAGTGGTCTGCCCCCCGCCTTCGTCTGTACTGCCGACCTGGACCCGCTACGCGATGAAGGTATGGACTATGCTGATAAGCTTAAAGCTGCCGGCGTTGAGGTGGTCTTCCATAACTACATGGAGGTGATCCACGGCTTCTTCAACCTGCGTCGCGTGATGCCGCGGGCCAACGAGCGCTTACATTTGGATATTCAGGCGTTTCTCGAAGAGTAGATCATAATTCTTACTCTTTAATGAATTTGCCGGTATATAGTATCTCTCCCGCCGTTTGTAGTTGATACAAGTACATGCCAGCGGGTAGGCCTGCTACACTAATTGTGTGAGTGGATTGTGCATCAAGCCACTGCTTTGATAGGACGCTACCCATCGCATCCATTATCAGGAGTTGACCTTGAATAGTGCTATTACCCCGCCATTGAAAGCTCACTTTATCTCTTGTAGGATTGGGGAATACAGCTATTGATGATCCATAGTCTCCGTTGTTTTCGGTAGAGACCAAAGTGCACTCGCCTAACATGTTTGCATCCATCCAATCTAGGCGGTCACGAAGCCAATCCTTGAAAAAGTTAAGATCTTCTTCATAGGTGTCTCCAACAAAGCTATTCGGCCAAACATAGGAGCCCAGTACCTGCCAGCGCTCGAAGTTTCGAATCCTAGCTTCCTCCAGATGCGTTGCAGTGCTATCGATAAATTGAATGAGCTGATCAGTGCTTAAGGTGGTCTGACGGAGTTCTTGCCAGCGGCAATTGATGAGATCCTGCATATCTGGATCTTCCGTTAAATCTACAATCCAAATAGGTCTCAAAAATCCTTGATTCGCCCAGATGTACGACCAACCCTCAGGGGCTGGATCCTGGTCGAAGTCAAAATTACCATAGCCCAGATTTAGATCCCACAGCGGACCAAAGTGGATTTTTCCGCCATTGCTATCCTTGCGCTTGTACATGTAGGAGCTAAACTTGAAATTGTCGATATGCTTCGCAATTTCTGTAGCTATCCAGTAGTCAATCCAGGACGGTACATCGATATACTGTTCGTAGATATCACTGATAGGGCCGGAGGAATTGATTATGGCTGATTCGAAATCGGTGACGTAATTCTCCAGGTAGGCTTTCTGCTCACTGGTAAGCTCATCGCCATCTGGATCATTGAATCGATAAAACAGAAAATCAGTATAGGGAGAGTACCAGCCGCTTTCGGGGCCCTGGTCATCTCGTTCAATACTGAAGATGTATCCGCCTGTGAGTTCATCGCCAGAGGTATCCTCTGGTCGTAAATTAGCGATGTCTACGCGGTTATCATCTCTTTTGATCTTTTCCATCAAGACATAGACACCCATGTACTGCTGATTGATAAATAGCTCGCACCAGCGTGTGCGGGGAGCATACTGCCCCATCTCTCGACCTAGGTGAAATGAAAATACATTCCGCATGAGACTCTTATCGCTGAAAGGACCATGGAGTATCCAATCATTTTCTTCGGGCATGCCTAGTAAAGAGACGTTATTGTTCTCGCCATTGGCAAAGCGCGTTTCAAAGCCATAGTTCTTTTTGGGGAAGAATTGGGAGGAAGATCCCCTGGTTTCAATCCCTATAAATCCGTCATAACCATTCGGAGGATCCGTTAGGAAGTTGCGGTTGCCAGGGCCATTATCCACAACTCCCAGGTGGGCCTCAATTTTCGGCTCATTGGGTATGTCAGTCCCGAATGTATTGATGAATAGCAGTGGGAGGTTCGAAGAGGAAAAAGGCTCCACAAACCAGTCTGGCACTGCTTGGTAGTCATTTGAAGTATCGGTGATCCCTAGTATTAGGAAGAATAGGGAAGATAAATCCGAAGAATTGATGCCCACGTTGTGGACCTGGATGGCCAGTGTATTGGTCCCATTTTGTAAGGCTTCGGCGGCGAATGGGTAGGGTTCTGGAAGCCCACCTTGGTACAGTAGCGCCTCACGATCAGTATAGGGTTCATCGTCGTAGGCGGGTGGTGTGCCGACTGTGCCAATGTTGGCCCGTCCGATCTCTACGCCATTCAAATAAGCGACAAAGGCATCATCGTAATCAGCATAAAGCGCGATGCTTGCAATGACAGCTGGGTCAATGATCTCAAACTCCTTGCGCAAATAAACGGATAGGGTAGGAGGAAGTATCGTATTATCATCACCATCACTGTAGCCAAAGCCACCTTGACCTACTTGCCAGGAAGCGTCATTGAAGCTAGGTTGATACCAGTCAGATGGTGGTTCGGAATTGCCTAATCGGTAGCGCCAATTCTCCTCTGCAACTACAGCGGCCTCCCAATGATCGATAGATTGAGCGTAACTGAGAATAGGTAGAAAAAGGAATGCGAGAAGCCAGCGTGTTTGCGTAGATATGTCCATAGGACCGTAAAAATAGCAGTTTTCGGAATTTGGAGAATGCGGGGTGATGAAACCCCACAATCTCCTCCTCACCTCCAATATCAACCATTTTACTTTAGGAGTACTCCCAGCGGGTATCGATCCCGCTTCTCCGCCGTGAAAGAGCGGTGTCCTAGCCAGTAGACGATGGGAGCAGATGGGGAATCAATCGGTGACCTGCTGTCAGCCATCTTTTTGACTCCCCTGTGTTGCCTGTATAGGATTTGAACCCATATTTCAAGCTTCGTAAGCAAGTGTACTATCCATTGTACGAACAGGCAAGAGTGAAGTGAACACCATAATGTTGTGTACAGCCGGAATAAGCCCTGCATCTAGGGATACTGTATACCAGCATTATCAATGCTACTTCCTCAATGTCTACCGAATACAAGCACTTTGGATAATCCAAATTGGTCTTGTATTCGAGTATACTTTGCTCGAAAGGTATAGCCGTCGCTAAACGCTTTCGTTAGCTCAGTACAAGAGGCTGGATTCGAACCAACAACTGCCGGCTTCCAAAGCCGCCGCTTTGCCTTGTTAAGCTACTCCTGTATGGTTAGTGGTAAAGTTTGCATCTAGTGCACGTACAATGACAGTGCGATAGGCTTGCAATCTTTACAGTACTAGGTACTTGGTAGAAAGTACTTGGATTATCTGGTGTTGTGATTTCCTGAAAGTCCAAGTACCAGGTACCTTATACCAAGTACGATTAAAAATGAGGTATGAAAGAAAATGCTTGAGCATCCTTCAATACCTAGTTTACCTTAATCTGATAATAGAAAATTGAGCATCCTCTTAGCCGAGGTAGGAGGGGCTAAGATCAGCGACGAAGGGGTCGCGGTCGCTCGAAGGAGCGTTCCGAAGATTGGCTGTATGTTGAGAAATAAGAAGCCATGATGCAATAATTGAATCGAGAACTAATGGGTTATTATACCGCTAACGAAGTGGTTTGGGCGAAGCCAAACCGCTTCTTGCGAGTATATACTCGTAGCGAAGAAG
>ENA-UENT01000750-UENT01000750.1-marine-metagenome-genome-assembly--contig:-NODE-750-length-13701-cov-141.355795_pt1 | contig 13701 bp, 8 predicted proteins | sample MGYA00237879_ERZ529330 | MGnify/ENA primary metagenome ERZ529330 (study PRJEB26372, sample SAMN05368345) | marine metagenome | biome: cultured habitat; feature: ocean water; material: water; isolation... | reverse complement strand
TAATAATTTTTCTATAGCTTTGTCTTCAAAAAATTGACTAAATAAATATAATGGACGTGAGACCATCCCTAACCCATTCAAAATTAAAGCTTTTATTACTTGTCCAGTAGCAATTTTTTCTCCATTATCTACTCCTAATTTTTGATTAATTAGTTCCACTATTTCTATCTCATCAATTAACCCTGCAACTATTCCTTTGTCGGGTCAAGATTTTCAACTGTTATTTCTTCTATTAAAGACATTTTTTGATGCTCAATAAGGATGCAATCATAAGTTTTATGATCTCACTTGAAGTGACTAAAGACCATAAGTAATTATACGTAAATTAAATAGATATTATCTTGTAACCTCTCATAATACAATTCTGTTGTGCGGAATGTGGGTTTTAATAGAAGGACAAACAGCCATATAGTAAAAAGCTAAGTAATATTTAACTACTTAGCTTTTTTTTACTTTTAATTTTAATGGCGGGAGGCGGATTTGAACCACCGACCTTCGGGTTATGCTTACCACTACAGCTTTAACTGCCTTAACTCTAAAAATATTAGAATTAGTTTGTGGTCTGGACTGTCCCTTTACCCTCAGCTTCTATAAAACTAAAATAGAACTGTTAGAGTACCTGCCAACCAGTCTCTACACCTTCTCCTTTTAACTTTGGAGCTTGGCTCGGGATTACCCCGCTAACGGCTTCCCCGAATTTGACAAGTAATCACATATAAGTTTCCTTATATGCCGCCCCTTACAAGGTAAAGATTCAAGCTAAACCAATAGCGGTTTCGATTTACACTTGGTTTAATTTATCTTTCCCTATAACTTGAGCCCGACGAGCTACCAGACTGCTCTATCCCGCGTCAACTTCATCTATTATAATCATAACTCAATAAAAATTGCAACCCCATTCTCAAATATTTTCAAATTTTTTTTTCCAGCTTGCATCTTGGGTCTATATAGCATCATCCTATCCCCAGGAAATACTATTGCTAGTATTGTTTTGCTGTTTAAGGACAAGACACTTCAACCTGACTTGATCTTAAAGCTTTGCCTGTCCATCAGACGACTTTTTAGTTGTTTTTTTAAAGATATCTGTTTTGTATATTAGACCTCTCCCAAAAGACTAGTTTTAGAATGGTAGAGTCAGGATTTGAGAACCTTTTCTAGAGATATATATTAATTAATTAGTACCCCAAGGGCAGTCCCAGAAAAAAAACAGACCCACCAGGCCAAATCTAACTCACCTCTATCACCTCAACTCGCAACTCTTGTGAGTTGAGGAGTAGGTTGGGGTGCGTGTAGCAGTCAATGAAACGTAAAACGAAATGGGAGCTTGGGATTACAAGAATACCCTGTACCTAAAAGCACTATAGGATGTCAATTGGTAAACTCTTAAATAATTTCCGCGTTTTAAATCCTTCTTTTTTTTCTGAGTTCTAACTTTCTGGCTATTGGGAATCTTCTTAAGGAAATTTTAAATCGACATTTCTCCCACTACTTCTAAACGCTTAACATTACTGAGTAACATATAGTTTTCTGCCAGAGTTTCAGCAATATTAGGAGATATCCAACCCATTTGAGTTAATAAGTGAATAGCTACTGCATATTTTGCCCTTTTTGCACCATCATTAACTTTTATAGCTAAACCCATACCCTCACCTACCCGGCCAATACATTGGACTCCTTCAGCTCCAGACTTACTAACAAGTTCTCCTGAAGTTAAGCGGATTAACTCTGTATCAAAATGCCCATTTCCCGCCACCATTTCTGGATGATAGGTCATGGCCCGGACAATTCTTTCTAGATCCAAACTATTACCTGAAGCTAGTTTGGCGTAAAGTGTTGCCATTTGGCTTAATTGTAGGAGATAAGTTGGAGCACCACAGTCATCACGAGCGCCGATAAATTCTGGTGCGGGCATGGCCAGCAATTCAGCAACTTTGCTAATAATTAATTGTTGTACTGGATGCTTCATTTCCAGGTAAGATTCCATAGGCCAATTTCTTTGTTGACAAATAGCTAGCATACCTGCGTGCTTACCAGAACAATTATGTTGTAAAGGACTATTTTTTTCTAGTGGAGTTGGACATTGTAATCTTGATGAATCAATATCACAGCGCCATAACACATGAAATACCTGTCTTGCTTGCTCGATTGTACCTTGATGAGAGCTACATATAACAGCTAAGTCTATATCAGTTAAATTATACTGTTCTAGAATACCTGTGGTAGTTACTGTTAAAGCTTGAAATGGTTTGAGAGCTGAACGGACGAATGTAGCTGTATCAGCATCTCCCGCCACAGATAAAATTCTGCCTCTATGGTCACATATTGTTGCCTGAACTTGGTGAGTTGATTCAACAATACCTTCTCTAAGTAGTCTGACTTCCAGTTGTTTAGTTTGTGTTCTTTTTCCCCTGGTCATTTCAGTTATCAGTTATCAGTTATCAGTTTCTTCACCCTCAGCCAGAAAATTAAAATTTTTCTTTTTTCTCCCTTATTAAAAAGAAAGTTTGAGACCTTATTTATTGGTCATTTTTATTTATTTTTTTGGGTAAGTGGAGTATTTGAACGAGTCAATTATTTACAGAACTTACCCCTACTGGTGAGGTACATATTAGGTTAGGTAAGATTCGGGCAATACAATAGTTTTACTATTCACGTGTTGTCAATATCATATCCGTTCCAATGCTTTAATTATATTTTGGGAGAGTATTTATCAAGTTAAGATTTATACCTATGAAACTATAGCTATTATTTATATAATTATCAATAGTATTAACTATAATAAGCTCTCAATTAATCTGCTTATTAGTATGAGTTTATTCAGCAAAAATTGAGGTTGTAAAAAAATAAAATTACTAATTTGATTATCTACGATAATTTAGTCAGACTTTTTAATAATTGCTTTAGCAGATTTCATAGACATAACCAAATAATTCCACCTATAAAAATTACTAAGGTAAAACTATAAAAAGTTTTGCGTAATCTTTGCATAAGTGGTTGAACTTGATATTGAAGTATTAGTCTATCCTTTATAATTTCCTCTGGTGTTTTTAGCCATGTTTGCCCATCATACCAACCAGACTCCTCATAAAAAACAGTCTTATTCGCCAGACGCGCTCGCACATAATTCCAACCCAAATAAAGTCGCAACAATACCAAAATTAGAATCAAACTTGCTCCAGCAGAACCACTCAGTAAAAATTGCACTAGAGATTTTTCTGGTGGAAAACTGGCCGCGGCTACAGGTCCTGATACTAACCAACTCCAAACCCAAACCCAGACTAGCTTCCTTAAATAATCAAATCTTTCTAATGTCACCCAGCAAAATAACCAAGAATTTTTGAGTTCTTCATATTCATTTACTGGTTGTTGTTCTGGTGGAACGGGAGAACTAGATGTTATTTGTCTAATCATAGATAAATTTTTTCCTCACCTATTTTTATACCCGCAAAAAAGTTATTGTTATGGACAGTTTAAATCTAATTGATCAAAGATGAAATATCTATTCTTTCTGCATGACCCCAGAATGCTTCCAAGTTATAGAAGTCTCTTTCTTCGGGCTTCAATATATGAACTATAACATCAGCATAATCCATTAATATCCAAGAACTTTCGCTGTGGCCTTCTACTCCTAATGGATTTACTTGCCTTTCAAGTTCTACCTTTTCGGCGATCGCCTGAGATATAGCTCTTACTTGGACATTAGAATAACCTGTAATAATTACAAAGTAGTCTGCCAAATAAGATACTTCTGATACTCTAATAACAACAATGTTATCTCCTTTGCGGTCCAATGCTGCATTAACAATTGTGGATGTCAATTCTAAAGTTTTATCCGCTTCCAAATTTATCCCACTTGTTTCGGTTGATAAGGATTGAATATAAGGGTAATTTGACATCAAATTATCTATTTCCTTAATTAATTGAATTACTAATTTATATTGGCTAATCTTTGGCCTCTATATTTCTATATTGATCATATATTGTTAATTTTTTGACTGCTTCATCCTCTGCTGATCCAGTTGTTTTTGGCCTTTTCCATCAACTAATTTCTCATTAATAGAATTCGTGGGTGAATCAAGCTATGTAAGTCAAGCAGGTTTTTTATAGTATAATCCCTGGTTAACCAAACTGCTTGGCAAAGGTTTTTTTGAGCTAGTTGTCTCAGATAACCTAGCTGAGGGATCTTAACTCTACCAGGTTCGATTCGTATCTGTTAGGAAAATTAGCCAAGGCTACTGATTTATAGCCGGAGTTCCTAATGTATGGTTAAAAATTACAGCTAAAATGTCGATATTTTTGCCATACCAAATTCTTTTTTAGGCAAAATTATAATAAACATATATATGAAGCAAGTATTGAGTCTATTTTTCAACCTTATTCCCTTTGAGATTTGTAATAGACTTATGGTCCTCCTTAAGTATTTAGCTTGGTCAAATTTCATGCCTTGCAGGTTTATCCCTTTCTTGGTTTAGACCATAATAGCCAGCTAGTTCCTCTGCCATTTTTTCTAACATGAGAATATGTCTAATCTTAGAGGGAAGGACATGAACCGAAAGCCATTTTAATACTTTTTCTTGAAGTTGAACTCAGTCTAATTTTTGTATTTTGATTAACAGTTCCTCAGCTTTCATAGAAATTATTTTTACTCCAAAGTAATAATTTTGATCAAAGTTTATTGTCAATAAAAACTTTTACCTACAGATTTACATCAATTACAGTAGGAATATTTTTTTAGTAAGGGACTTTTGACTTAATTTTTTTTCATACTAATTCTTAAGTGTGAACGTTAAAATAATTTCATTGTTGGGATCTAAACTCTAAAATTAGTCACTATTCCTGATAATTTAGCAGCTTTGCTATGCATTAATATTATTGAATTTTAGTAGTTATAGATACACAAATCTCAGGTATCTTTACATCGGTAATAAAAATTTTGTGATTAATGTAGAGCTTTATGTACTAAATTATATTAGATTATGTCAAGATATACTAGCTAATAAGTAATAACCCATTTTGCTAGAATAAGCTAAATTTAAAATTAAGAAATTTTCCACAGATTTCGTACTAAGCGAAATTCTAAAACATAGAAATATGCTATCTTCAGAGTCCTCATCCCCAATATCACAGTCTGAGGAAACAGCTACTCCCTCAGACAGCTTGTCAACTGACTTTGTTGTTGAATTCTGGGGTGTGCGAGGTAGTATACCTACCCCCGGTAGCAGCACAGTTCGCTATGGTGGTAATACCTCCTGTGTAGAAATGCGTGTAGGGGAAAAACGTTTAATTTTTGATGGAGGTACTGGCCTAAGAGTGCTGGGTTTAGAACTACTTAAGGAAATGCCAGTCGAAGCTCATATATTTTTTAGTCATACCCACTGGGACCATATTCAAGGTTTCCCATTTTTTGTTCCGGCCTTTTTACCTATTAATAAATTTCACATATATGGGGCCATAGCACCTGATGGTACAACAATTAAGGAATCTTTATCGGATCAAATGGTACATCCTAACTTTCCTATTCCTTTACAAATAATGGGTTCGCAGATGAAGTTTTATGATTTTAATAATGGAGATGTAATTCAGGTTGATGATATTGAAATTGAAACAATTTCTTTAAATCACCCAAATTTTGCTATTGGATATAGAGTGTGTTGGCAGGGTAAAACTGTAGTTTATTGTCCAGATACAGAACATTATGAAGGTTACTTTGATGAAAATATACTTCATTTATCTCGTAATGCTGATTTACTAATTTATGATGCTACCTACACAAATGAAGAGTATTATGATGTTAAATCTCCAAAAATTGGCTTGGGACATTCTACTTGGGAAGTAGGGGTAGAAATAGCAAGAAAGGCAGGAGTGAAACAAATAGCTATGTTTCAGCACGATCCTGGTCATAATGATGATTTATTGGATGAAGTTCAAGTGGCTCTCCAGTCAATATTCTCTAATGGGTTAGTAGCAAAAGAGGGTATGACAATTCCAATTCTTTAGTCAGGTTCAAAAAATCGTTTTAAAATAGCACAGAGATTATATTTATGTCAAGATCTAATCTCAGGAATAGGTGTAGACAAAGGCCAACTCTTTTTTTTCTGTTACTACTGATATTTTTCTGCAGTACGAGGTGCGTTTTGGTTGTAGGAAAAATCTCTACTGCCACGACCATTTCACAAATTAATTCTGAGTTAATTAGCAATGTTGATGTAGTTCCCCAACGCCATAGGTTAGGACTATCATTATACTTAGAGAATTGTGCTACTTGTCATGTTGCAGTACCACCTCAAGTCCTCCCTACAGAAAGTTGGCAAATAATTCTTCGAGATTCTCAACACTACGGTGTACAGTTTCCTAGTCTTATAGATCCACCCCGTCAACTTATTTGGAATTATTTACAGGTTTCTTCTCGTCGCAAATCTCAGGAAGATGAAAGAATTCCTTACAGAATTGCTAGTTCCCGTTACTTCAAAGCACTTCATCCTCAACTCCAGCTTCCTCAACAATTAAGTATCAAAGGTTGTATTTATTGTCATCCCAAAGTCAAAGATTTTGACTTTCGGACTCTTAACCCTGTAAGGCCAGAATAATATTCAAGTCAGAAGTTAGAGGTTGTTTTTGTTACAGTAATTTTGAGCAACCCTTGAAAAATATTTCATCTTCAAAGGTGAGGTTAGGGGACCAAATTATTTTAATAACTTTTTGCTATCAATACTTAGGGTTACCCCAGGAATACCGAGGATTAAGGCCAGGGAGGAAGAAAATAGACTTAAATATAGAGGGAAATTGGCTGTGAGGTCAATAAAGTCTAAATCCTTAATAAGTAGGGATTTTAGTCATTTTTAGGGTCTTGACCTAATTTCCTGGTATTAACTGACTTTGATACATTTTGGCGGCCAGAAAATGTTTAAGTAGGACTAAAAAATTTTTATAAGTTGGCAGAAGCTAGGAGGGGCTTATGCAGAAGTTGATCTTCAGGACTTCCTGAATGAGAGCCACTTAACTGGGATTACTTTACGGCTCCCTAAGAAGGCCATAATTTCAGATTTTCGGCCTCAGGATCAATCCCTCCTTGTTCCTGGGTAAATCGAGTATTGCTTTTCTTTATTCAATTACTCTTATCTATATCTATTTATAATATTTTTTTAATTGGTATTATTAGTCAGACTAACATTCATTGCTCTCAAGCACTACGGAAATCTCCACAGACTTTTTTGAAGGTCTACTAACTGTCCCCAGGCAGAATAAGTAGAAAAAGTTTTGATTACGCAACGCATGATCCTAACTTTTGTAATCCTAACACCTATACCCAATCAGCCGAGCTTTTAGACCCGTAAATTTTTGATAAAATAACTCATACCAATTTTTTGACAACCAAATAGTTCTAATACTGATTAAACTCAGACAAGAATTATATTGACAAAATAAAAATTAAATGGTATAAAGAATCATTTTTTTGACTATTAATAATTGAAATTTAACTTTTAGATACCAACCATGTTCAAAAAACTTCTGGGAGACCCCAACGCACGCAAACTCAAGAAATTTCAACCTTGGGTAACAGATATTAATATTCTTGAAGAAGATATTCAAAAACTTTCAGATGAAGAACTCAAGGCTAAAACAGGAGAATTTAGACAAGCTCTAGAAAAAGCAAAAACTAAGGATGAAGAAAAAGCAATATTAGAAGAAATTCTACCGGAAGCTTTTGCAGTGGTTCGAGAAGCAGGAAAACGAGTCCTAAGTATGCGACACTTTGATGTCCAACTATTGGGGGGCATTATTTTACATCAAGGCCAAATAGCAGAAATGAAAACTGGGGAGGGTAAAACTCTTGTTGCTACTTTACCAGCATACTTAAATGGTCTAACAGGTAAAGGTGTCCATGTAATTACTGTTAATGACTACCTAGCAAGACGGGATGCGGAATGGATGGGACAAGTACATCGTTTTCTAGGTTTAAGTGTAGGGTTAATTCAACAGGGTATGAATCCAGAAGAACGGAAAAAAAATTATACCTGTGATATTACTTATGCTACTAACAGCGAAGTTGGATTTGACTACTTGCGTGATAATATGGCAACTAATATGGAGGAAGTAGTACAACGTCCATTTAATTTTTGCATTATTGACGAAGTTGACTCAGTATTAGTAGATGAGGCAAGGACTCCTTTAATTATTTCTGGGCAGGTAGAAAGGCCAAGTGAAAAGTATATCAAAGCAGCAGAAATTGCAGCAGCTTTAAGTAAAGAAAAAGAACATTATGAAGTAGATGAAAAAGCCAGAAATGTTCTATTGAGTGATGAGGGTTTTGCTGAAGCAGAACAATTATTGGCAGTACAAGATTTATATAACCCTGAAGACCCTTGGGCCCATTTTGTATTTAATGCTTTGAAGGCAAAGGAATTATTTATCAAAGATGTTAACTATATTGTCCGAGATGATGAAGTAGTTATTGTTGATGAATTTACTGGTAGGGTAATGCCTGGGCGACGATGGAGTGATGGTCTACATCAGGCGATCGAGGCGAAAGAAAGGGTGGATATTCAGCCAGAAACCCAAACCCTGGCAACTATTACTTATCAGAATTTCTTTCTACTTTATCCGAAGTTATCGGGAATGACAGGAACGGCAAAAACAGAAGAAGCAGAATTTGAAAAGATTTATAATTTACAAGTAACAATTATACCCACGAATAAACCAACTGGTAGAAAAGATTTATCAGATGTAGTTTATAAAACAGAAGTAGGAAAATGGAAGTCTATCGCTCAAGAATGTGCAGAAATGCATAAAGAAGGTCGTCCAGTGTTAGTAGGTACAACGAGTGTAGAAAAATCAGAGTTACTATCTAGGTTACTAGGTGAGGGGAAAATTCCCCACCAACTTTTGAATGCTAAACCAGAAAATGTGGAGCGTGAATCAGAAATTGTCGCACAAGCAGGTCGTGGCGGTGCAGTCACTATTGCCACGAATATGGCAGGTCGAGGTACAGATATTATTTTGGGTGGAAATGCTGAGTACATGGCAAAGTTGAAATTACGGGAGTATCTAATGCCTAAAGTTGTGAAACCAGAAGATGATGATGGTTTGGGTATGGTAAGAGTATCAGGACTGAAAAAGTCTCATGTAGCAAAAGGTTTTGATCCCCAGCAAAAGGTGAAGACCTGGAAAGTTTCACCTCAGATATTTCCAGTTAAGCTATCACAAGAAACGGAGGGAATGTTGAAGCTAGCAGTAAATTTGGCAGTTAAAGAGTGGGGAGAGAGAGCGCTGCCTGAGTTGGTGGTGGAAGATAAGGTGGCGATCGCTGCGGAAAAAGCTCCGACTACTGAACCAGTTATTGAAAAGTTGCGGGAAGTTTATAACTTAATTCGGCAAGAATATGAAAACTACATAGAGAGAGAACATAACCAAGTAGTGGGATGTGGTGGATTGCACGTTATTGGTACTGAGCGCCACGAGTCACGCCGCATTGATAATCAGTTACGGGGAAGAGCGGGGCGACAAGGGGACCCAGGTTCGACTAGATTTTTCTTGAGTTTGGAAGATAACTTATTAAGGATTTTTGGTGGCGATCGCGTTGCTGGAATGATGCAGGCGTTTGGGGTTGAGGAAGATATGCCAATTGAGTCTGGGTTGTTAACTCGTTCTCTCGAAGGTGCCCAAAAGAAGGTGGAAACTTATTATTACGATATGCGTAAGCAGGTGTTTGAGTATGATGAAGTGATGAATAATCAACGTCGAGCAATTTATGCGGAACGTCGGCGGGTATTGGAAGGTAGAGATTTGAAGGAGCAGGTGATTAAGTATGCGGAGCAAACGATGGATGATATTGTGGAGGCGTATATTAATCCTGAGTTACCTTCGGAAGAGTGGGAGTTGGATAAGTTGGTAGAGAAGGTGAAGCAGTTTGTTTACTTGTTGGCAGATTTAACCCCTGAGCAATTGTTTGATTTGTCGATGGAAGATATTAGGACTTTTATGCATGAACAGGTAAGGAATGCTTATGATATTAAGGAAGCACAGGTAAATCAGATTCGTGGTGGTTTGATGCGAGATGCGGAACGTTTCTTTATTTTGCAGCAAATTGATACTTTGTGGCGGGAGCATTTACAGCAGATGGATGCGTTACGGGAGTCTGTTGGTTTACGGGGTTATGGACAGAAAGATCCGTTGATAGAGTATAAGAGTGAGGGTTATGAGTTGTTCTTGGATATGATGACGGATATTCGCCGAAATGTGGTTTATTCTTTGTTCCAATTCCAACCGCAACCTGCTGTACAGACTACTGCTGCAGAGACGGTTTAGTTGGGGTAAAATTTTAGTTTTTGAGTGGGGGTATGCTGAGGTTTATCTCCACTTTTTGATAGAGGTACAATTATTTACATAATTAAGTATATATAGGGTTAATTATAGCTAAATATAACTATATATAGGGTTGAAATCGTTTTTTTTTTACTTTTTGTGTTATAAATTGCATACTATTGCCTGTAGAATATAGGTTGCGAATGCAATAGTATGCAGAGATGAAAAAATCTATTAATCAAGTTTTTGGTAAGGTGTTTGCTGCATAGAGATAACTAGAAGAGTTGTTACAAGAAGATTTTGATGCTGCTGCTCATCGTACATACATTAATGAGTTAGAAGGGGGGTTGAAAATTTCTACATTGGAAAGTGGTTTTAAAACTTGCTGAAGGTTTAAAGGTTCATTCAACTGAGCTTGTCGCTCAAATTTTTGCGTTGTTAGAAACAGATAAGATGCACTCACCTCAATCTGTAATAAAGTATATCTTTAATAGTTCTACTTAATTGAAGGATATTTTAATTCCGAAAAACAACTCGTTATAGTATTGACAATTTAATATGACAGCATACTATATATAATGTGCTTGGGTAAGTCCTGATTATAGAAACTAGGTTGAGAAAAATAATATGACTAATATATCCGTTCCATATGAAGCACTAAGGCTGACTGCAAAGAAGACTTTGCCTACTATGTAATACTTACCAAGCAAAGATAATACAAAACCTGATTTGCCAGACGCATTTTTCTATTTGCAATCTGAACTTTTGCGCCCAACTTTTCAACAACTTGATACTAAAATAATATGGCTTAAAACAGAGGTTTTGAGATATTTATAAATTTATATTGTCCAATAAAAAATATTGATATTTTTAGAAGATTTGATGTTTTTATTATGAAAAAAAATGACCATTAGTATCATACTTGACTAAGAATATATTGTTATGGTTAAATAATTTAGTTTGTCTATAAAATTAGGAGATTAAAAAAATTGAAGACTTTGGATCTTTTTAGGAATTTACCAACTATTGAAACTGAACGAATTTTGTTGAGAAAAATGTCTTTTAAAGATGCAAAAGATATGTTTGAATATACTCAGGATTCACAAGTTTCAAAATATACAGGTTGGTATACTCATAACTCAATTAAAGATACTAAGTTGTTTTTACAATATACAATTAACAACTATAAAAATAATCAGCTTTCTAACTGGGGTATTGTTCACAAAGCAGGGCAAAAATTTATTGGTACTGCTGGATTTATTGACTGGAAGATAGAACACTCTAGGGCAGAAATTGGTTATACATTGTCTCGGAAATATTGGGGAAAAGGTTATATGACTGAGGTGGTTAATGCTATTATTTATTTTGGCTTTAGAACGATGATGTTAAATAGAATTGAAGCTAGATGTTTGATTGAAAATATAGCTTCTGCCAGAGTCATGGAAAAAGTAGGAATGAAATATGAGGGTGTTCTACGAGAATGTATATTTATGAAGGGAAAATATCAAGATTTAAAAATTTATTCGATTCTCAAGGAAGAATTTAGTGCTAAAAAATACGATTATCCTATTAAAATATCTACTACAGTATGTGGCTTTCATCCATTGTAAACAATCTCTGATTCGGTTAATACTTAATACTAATTATTTACCTATATAATAGTGCATATTAATACTTACTCCAAAACTTTACATATTATATATTAAAACTATATATAGTTAGTATGCATCGGGAATTTGATCTCAGTAGCACAGGTATCTTGCCTATGATCACTATAGCAGACTAAGATGAAATTATCTTTCTAGTATGCTGAATGTTTACTATGCACTTCAATTTTATTGCCTATTTTTGTCTCAAAAAAAAGATTTTGAAAAACTATTTTGACAAAAATATTCTAGTAATAATTGTAATAATTTAATGCCTTAATTCTTACATAATATTTGACTTTTAATATTTAAAAAATACATATTTTTATTAATGTATAAAAAAACCTAGATTATTAGTTGTAAATATGACTATAATACTGTATAATTTAAATAATTTACACTATTGTATTTTACACAAAATGAAAACTGAAACTCAACTAATTAATTCTAATTCTTGTTTAGTTTCTCCAGCTATTCCTGAAAATGCTTTGCCAAAATTTTCTCCTATAAAATTGGGGATTCTAGCTTCTGGTAATGGGAGTAATTTTGAGGCTATTGCAGAAGCGATAAGTAATCAAAAATTAAATGCCAAAATTCAGGTAATGATTTATAACAATCCTGGAGCTAAGGTTACATCACGAGCAGAAAAGTGGAATGTTCCATCAGTATTGTTAAATCATCGAAAATACAAAAACCGAGAAGAATTTGATAGTCAAATTGTCAAAACTTTACAAGAATACAATGTAGAGTGGGTGATTATGGCTGGTTGGATGCGAATAGTTACTAAAATTTTAATAGATGCTTTTCCTAATCAAATCATCAATATTCATCCTAGTTTGTTGCCTAGTTTTAAGGGTATAGAAGCAGTTGAACAAGCTTTAAATGCAGGAGTAAAAATAACTGGTTGTACAGTACATTTAGTGGATGTAGAAGTCGATAATGGTCCGATTTTAATGCAGGCTGCTGTACCAATTTTGCTTGATGATACACCAGAAACTCTCCACCAGAAAATTCAAGTGCAAGAACATAAAATTATTGTGGGTGCTATTACTCTTGCTGCATCAAAAAAAATTGGTTTTAAGTAGTAGTTAAAATTTCAGTATTTAACTTAATAAGAGAAGAATTAATTTGAATATAGAATAAATATTAAAACCCACTTACCCTTTTTTTCAAGATTTAATTAAACTTCGGTATTCTGTCTGGACGTTGTATACAACGTCCTTACTATTTGTAATAAACATTTATCAACCTTGACATGGCGATCGCTAAAATATCTCTGATATAATTTAATATAGTTCAAGTAAGGATGTTTTTTTGCATTTATGTAATCTGAATAGCTACTAATTATGGTTCCACATCATAAAAGTTTTAGTTTGATATAAACCGTATTACTCTGTTAGCGATCGCTCTATATAAAAATGAGAATTAAGTGATAGTAATTATTGTTAATTTCAGTTTTGCTATTGTGAAAAAATAATCACAATAAATTCTGGCAACTCAAAATTAATATATTCATTATTTAGAGAAAATATCTCATAGTAATTATTGTTAATTTCAGTTTTGCTATTGTGAAAAAATAATCACAATAAATTCTGGCAACTCAAAATTAATATACTCATTATTTAGAGGAAATATCTCATAGTAATTATTGTTAATTTCAGTTTTGCTATTGTGAAAAAATAATCACAATAAATTCTGGCAACTCAAAATTAATATACTCATTATTTAGAGGAAATATCTCATAGTAATTATT
>ENA-UENT01000748-UENT01000748.1-marine-metagenome-genome-assembly--contig:-NODE-748-length-13728-cov-3.366776_pt1 | contig 13728 bp, 9 predicted proteins | sample MGYA00237879_ERZ529330 | MGnify/ENA primary metagenome ERZ529330 (study PRJEB26372, sample SAMN05368345) | marine metagenome | biome: cultured habitat; feature: ocean water; material: water; isolation... | reverse complement strand
TGAGCTACGCTAAGTATGACGCTAGCTGCCCTTTTCCGGTGAAGCAAGGTATCGCCACTGGGGTCTCTCAAACGGGCCGCTTTTTACGCACCTTCCTTTATCATGGCTTAAACACCGATGAGGCAGGTCGACAGGTATATGATGGGATGTTGATCATCACGGCAGGCGCAGGAAGAGGAAGCTTTAACCACCGCTTTGGACAACCCTCCCGGGATGCTCACCGATACTCAGCTTTCTTCTATCCTACGGATGTTTTTCCCTTCACGGGGATGGAGCAGGAAGATCCGTTTTCAGGTAATCAGGATGGATTGTTCAATGGAATGCGTGTTCAAGAACATCTACCCAAAATCTTCTATGTCAACACCGGCTATGAATATTGGGGACGGGCCGCCTCCATGATTCATATCAGTGCAGATGGCACAAACGATGCGCCTTTAGCCGAGAACGAACGTGTATATCACATTGCCTCCGGACAGCATTTTGTTGACGCTTTCCCACCCAGACAAGATCGAAAATTGGGACGGGATATTGCTGCCTATCGTGGAAACCCTTTGCAGTTTAAGCCCAATTATCGTGCGTTATTGCTGCACTTGGGAGACTGGGTATCAAGTGATAAGGATCCACCAGCGAGTCAATATCCGAAGATTGAACAAGGCCAGTTGGTAAACAAGGAGTCTTTGGACTTTCCATATCTAAAGGGTTTGGCTGCGCCAACCGTAATTCATCACGCTTATCAGGTAGATTACGGAGAAAGGTGGAAGTTAGACGGTATTGTGGACCAGCAGCCTCCGATTTTGGGATATGCCTATCCAACGTTGGTTCCGCAGGTAGATAGCCGTGGGAATGAGATCGGTGGTATTCGCAACGTGGAGATTCGAGTTCCTTTGGCCACTTATACCCCATGGAGTTTGAGAGAAGGGATGGCAGGAGATACTAAAGAACTTTCTGATTTTAGAGGAATGTATATCCCTTTTGCCAGAACAGAGCAGGAACGGATCGTGCATAATGATCCACGACCTAGTATTAATAGTTTGTATCCGGACAAAAAGACCTACGATGCCAAGGTGCAAGAAGCCATTACGGACCTGGTTCAGGAGGGCTTTTTGTTAGAAAGAGATCGTGGGTTTGTTCAACAGCAGGCTTTGAAGCATTGGGAATACACGGATACAGGATTATTGGAAAAATTGGAAACTCGAGGACCTGCAAAAGGAAAGTGCCTCGTGATCGGAGGTGGTCGATTAGATTGGGAAATCTATGAGGCCTTTCGAGATTTAGCTGGCGGGGATAGCGCCAAAGTAGTCATTATCCCTTCTGCATCAGAGGATCGCTTCATTCTAAGAGATGGGTATAATAAGCGATTAAAGATTCCCTTTGAGAAGGTAGGATTGAAAAATATTACCATCCTTCATACCCGCGATCGCAAGATGGCAGATAGTGATTCCTTTGTGGCTTCGCTACAAGAAGCCGATGGTGTTTGGTTTGTAGGAGGAAGACAGTGGCGTTTAGTGGATGCCTATGGTGGCACTAAAACTGAAATCGAGCTACGGAAGGTCTTGGAGAGAGGAGGTGTGATAGCGGGTACATCGGCAGGTGCGACCATTCAGGGATCGTATCTAGCCAGAGGAGATTCTAAGACCAACCAGATTATGATGGGAGATCATGAGGAGGGATTTTCCTACATTTCTAATGTGGCCATTGATCAGCATCTGCTGGCGAGAAACCGCCAGTTTGATCTATTTGAAGTACTTGAAAAATACCCGCATTTACTAGGCATAGGCTTGGATGAAGGTACCGCGATTGTAGTGGAAAAGGATGTGGCTCGGGTGATTGGCAGAACCTATGCGGTATTCTACGATCCCAGTATTGGAGACCAAAGCTTTTTGATGTTGAGGAAAGGGCAAAAATACGATCTGCGTACGCGGCAAAAAGTGGATTGATAATCGAAGATCCACTTAACCATTTTCTTAAATCCGTGTTAACAAAATAGCTTGTGATAGTTCTGTGATACTTAGCGGCTATTTTTGCAATCAAAAAGGATTACCATGAAGAATTATTGGATTATGTTGTTAGTAATGGGCTTGACTACAGCGGCTTGTAGCCAAAAGTCAGGTGGAATTACGACTAAGGAGGCCCCAAAAAATGGCATTCAGACCATTGAAGAATATCTGGAAGGAAAAGATTATTCTGCCTATGAAATGGCCACCTTTGCCGGAGGCTGTTTTTGGTGTACAGAAGCATCTTTCGAAAGGATTCAAGGGGTGAAATACGTGATCAGCGGATATGCTGGTGGGCAAAAAAGTAGACCTACTTACGAAGAAGTTTGCTCTGGCACCACTGGCCATACGGAAGCAATTCAGATATATTACGATCCGGCAGTGGTGAGTTTTGATAAATTACTGGAAGTATTTTTTGTAGCCCATGACCCGACACAATTGAATCGTCAGGGACCAGACCGGGGTACGCAGTACCGTTCGGCCATCTTCTTCCACAGTGAGGCGCAAAAGGCAAAAGTGGAGGCTTTCTTCAAAGCCCAAGCTGGCAACTTTTCTAGCCCCATTGTAACGGAAATAAATCCATACGGCGCCTATTGGGTAGCTGAGGAATACCACCAGGATTACTATGAAAGCCATCCATACAATCCCTACATCGCCAATGTTAGTAAGCCTAAAGTGGAGAAAGTGAAGAAGGTATTTGCTGACATTATAAAGCCAGAATTTAAGAAATAACCCTTGTTAGAAGGCGGAAGTAGATACGATTTCATTTTGCTGTTTCCGCCTTCTTCATCCAGTCGCTGCTCTTCTATTATACTCCCAATTATTTCCTGTTCGGAACGACTTTCCTCCCACTTTTCCAGTATTCCATCGATTTTTTTCAACCCGATCTCTAGCTCAAGTGTTTTATATTCAATAAATTAATGGAGGCTTAGCCACAACATTGAATATGGATACATTAGAAGAGAAACTACAGGGGATAAACTTTACGGGATACGTCCCAATAAAGCTCTTTATAGAGAGCCTAGGGCAGATGTCTCAATTGCCCTATCAAAGCACTATCAGCTTTGAACCCTTCTTCAATATGTTGAAGAAGAATCTTGCCTTGGATCGCACCGAGGTGTCTCAAATGGTTCAGCAGGCGTTGGTCGAAGTTGAAAAAGACCTAAGCAGTGAGCACTGTGTGGTCGGGAATGAGCAATTCAAAAACCGCTTAGATCATATCATGGGACTGATGATGCCCTCCTTGATGTTCAAGGATAATATAAGTATGATCTCTCCTCCCTTCGCCAAGCAGTTTGTGTACAAAACGCCTGCTATGAAGGAATTTTTTGAATCAGGTGATTGGGAGGTTAAGATTGAGGAGAAGAAAATTAAACACGGCACCAAGAACAATTCTATTCAGGCGGCCATTTTCATATTGAATTCGATCTACGGTACTGATTTTCCGCTGTTTGAAGGTATGGTAATGACTTACCGCAACATTCATACCGGCCTGGAAAAGCACTATCAACTATCCTTACGTTTAGACTTCATTGAGATCGAACAACTCAATCCTAAGCGTAAGATTACCAAGAAGCAGATCCAGGAGTTGTATGATAATTTTGAGAATGAGGAACTGTGGTTGAAGTATGTGCCACCATCAGATTTTGCCTTTAAGGGAATTGCCATCGGAACATTCCACGATGTAACCGAGATTGAGGTTTTATCTCAATTGAAAGGGATGGTGATGGATACGGAGCGTAAGATTGATCCCTTTGACATGATGCCCATCATGCGCAATCAGCTTCGCTCTTACTTAAATACCGCCAACTTAGATTTAGGGTTTATTGGTGTGGTCTTTAAAGATTTTTTGGGAGGAAATTCCTTTAGCCTAAGTGGCACGAATGATCTTGACCTTCTCCGATCTTACGACAACTATGACGGGACTGGCGGTGCCTACTGCCGAATCGGGAGTTCCCATGAACCCATGCTATTTAAGCATTTGAGAAAGATTGAGGAACCCTCCAAAGGAGAGCAGCGCCTAATCGATAATGGATACCATAGTGTGATTTTGGTTCCTTTGCGAGATGAACGCGGAAAGATGTTGTCTATTTTCGAGTTAGGTTGTAAAGATGAAAAAGGCTTTAATGCGCTAACGATGATGAAGCTGGCCGAGATATTCGATCTTCTACGATTGGGTAACGACCAGTACTACTACGACATGACCAACCGCATTAGCCAATTCATCAAGCAGCAGTTTACTTCCATACATCCTAGCGTGGAATGGAAGTTCGAACAAGTGGCGGCAGATCATGAGGTACGCAAGACATTGCCAGATTTTGATGGGGCTATCGCACCGATCGTCTTTAAAGACGTGTACCCCTTGTATGGGCAAGCAGATATTGTGAGCTCTTCCAATCTGAGAAATCGATCGATTCAATTGGATTTGATTGAAAACTTAGAGCGGGCTATCCAGTTAATGGGGACTTGGTTGGAGCATTTGGATTTTCATCTGCTCGAATCCTATAAATTGGAGGCGGAAGCCATCCTGGATCGCTTACGTGAAGAGTTTATGTCTAGTGATGAGACGCAGGTAGTGGACTTACTATCTCGAGAGATTCACCCCTTATTGCGCCAATTGAAAACGCAATACGCGCAGTTGCCAGGGGAACCTTATGATGAATATTTCGAGGGGATAGATTCAACTCTAGATGTGGTGTATGAGCAGCGGAAGCGTTATGAGGAAAGTGTGAGTCGCTTGAATCAGACAATTGGCAACTTCCTAGAACAGGATGATGCCAGGATGCAGAAGATTCTTCCACACTTCTTCGAGAAGTATAGTACAGATGGGGTAGAGTACAATATATATTTGGGTCAGTCGCTATTACCAGAAGGTGAGTTTAGTGAATTCTACCTCAAAGACTTCCGACTCTGGCAATTGGTCAATACCTGCGAAATAACTCGCCTAGTTGAAGAGCAATCCAAGGAATGGCCAGTGCCTTTGACCACTGCTCAATTGCTATTTGTCTATAACTCCCAGCTAAGTATCCGGTTCCGCATGGATGAGAAACAATTCGATGTGGATGGTACCTACAATGTCCGCTACGAGATCTTGAAGAAGAGAATTGATAAAGCGGTGATTAAAGGAACGAATGAGCGCTTGACGCAGGCCGGTAAGATAGCCATTGTCTATTTGCAGGAGAAAGATCGGCAGGAGTACCTGACCTACTTGGAGTACCTCATTCGTAAGGGATATATTACGGAGGAGATAGAACAATTAGAATTGGAGAAACTGCAAGGGGCAGATGGCCTGAAAGCACTACGTGTCACCGTTGCCGTGTAACCTTTACTGTATGGTATAGAACTAGCAGAAAGCTAATTCACATAATTGAGATGACGGAGACTACTGCGTCATCTCAATTTTTATATATGGGTGGATTCTGGCGTTCATTACTGCATTCAATACCTGAAAGTTCATGGAAAATTGTTCCAAGCGCACCAAGGTTTTGATTTCAAGGGTAGTGGTAGAATGGGCCTTCAAGGTGAAGATGTCTGAGCTTCCATGCAAATTATAGGCACTAAGGCTGTTGATGATGAAGTCCGCATCCGAGTTATTCTTGATCTCAACGCTTGCCAGATTGCTATCGCCAACGTACCTAATCTTGCCAATTTCCAAGCAACTGCTGATTAATGGGACGAGATGCTCTTCCTTACCAATTAGCATATTCTTATACCAAGCCACGGTTCGGCCTGCGAAAAGAGCTTCCTTGACGGCAGCTGCTGTTTTTTCTTTAGCAAATACTAAGGTGATTGGGCGATGACCGCCCTCTGCCAGATCAAACTGCCAATCTACTAAACCATGGATATCTGAGGTGCCAATCACCCCTAAGTTATTGTCTAGGGCAATCCGCATCGCTTCATCAGAAAAGGTTAATTCATTCACGACCTCAATCCCGTGTAAAAGACTATCTGCAATCAGCTTTTTATGCATATCCGTGAGGGTGGCGATGCCGTCCTTCCGTTGCGAAATCCAGTTGGGATGATTCCAAAATACGTAAGCCCCCTGTCGATTGGCTTCTTCGAAAGCCAATCTAGTATCTTCTACTAGAATCTTGTTGGCGTCCTCTACAAAGATAGCGTTAGCGTGACCAGGAGGCATGTCTCGAGTAATTTCGACGCCAGGAATGACCAAGATGTCGTTGTTTTCGGCAAACCCCTTAGCAATTTCAAAAGCTCGATTGCGATCAGGATGGGGTATATCTTGTTGATGGGGCTGATACTCTAAATGGTCAGTGATGGCTATAGCATCCAAGCCATCCCGCAAGGCCTCTTCTACCCGAATTGTAGGCCAAACCGCCCCATCCGAAAAGACCGTGTGAATATGGAAGTCGCATTTCAGGGTTTGGTAACCCGGTACGTTGGGGAATTCGATCTTGCGCCCGAAGCTGTGACTGTGAGGTGATTGGGCATCTAAGAGGGTGATGCAGAAGGAAAGAAAGAACAATATGGATAGGAGGTTTTTCATGTTACTTGATCTTATAAATGGCTAGATAGTAGGAGAAAGCTAGCTAAAAATAATGAGTACCATCGTACAACTGATCTTTTCTTTTGACAAAGATCGATAAGTGTTAAAGTAGGAAGGGAGGACCCAACGACCATAGACTAGAATGCTGTCTTGTCGACTAAAAGTTATGATGAAAAACTATTGCCTGATTGGAATTTGTCTTCTGGCTTTCTCCTGTGAGAAGACTGAAATAGAACCTACTCCTGTGAAAGAAGGAGCCGTCCACTTCAAAGATTTGAAAGCTGGACAAGAAAGTCGATTCATTCGGTATACCTTGAATTGCGTTGATTTCGATGAGTCCTTCCAATGGACTGGAGATACCTTGATCTTAAAGGTTGTCGAAGAAGGTACGAAATTATACTTCGAAGAGTCGCTTACACCCGGATCCCCCATGTATCAACAAGGAGGAGATGTAAGCCCGGTTTTATATCCCATTGAGCAACAGGTAGATCAACTATATCTGCCTGAAAGAGAGGATTCCAAGCTCTTCTATTTTTTCGGCAGTGATTTCCTCATTTTGAAAAAGGAACCTTCGACTCTTCTAAACCGCTTAGAACAGGACCAATGCTATATGAACTTGAAAGGAGAAGCCTTTGTCGGCGATGAAATTGGGATTATTGATCGCTTTGAGATCGGCACTTTTAAAATTGAAGATAAGATGGCCGTCTCTTGTATCCCTATCTATCTGGGAATTGATGCCTATCTAACTTATGACTTGGATCAATTGTATCTAAGTCACGTAATTCACAAATCAGAATTCAATGGTCAGCGAACGGATAGCATAGAAGGGTGGTTTTTGTTGGAAGATTAGCGGAATGGAGGGAGAATGCAGGAATTACCTCAAAAGCAGTTGACTTTTTGTACATTGCTTCAGCAAAACAGATGACTATGTACAAAACACTGCTTTCCACTGTATTTCTAGCATTCTTCCTATTTAGCACGGATAAACTACAGGCTCAAGATCGCGTATTTGATCTAGGTTTTGAATTTCAAGCCTACCCAACGGGCTTGATTCCAGGTCTACGCTTGGAGAGTGGGTTCGGCGAGCAGCATGCTGTACACCTACGCCTGGGGTACAATTGGCTACGACACCAAGGTTTTGGGGTGCATGAGGATGAAAGAGGAGATGGCTTTGGCTTTACGGTAGGCTACAAGTATTACTTCAAACCAGGCTTTGAGCGCTGGTTTCTAGGAATCAAAAATGATATCTGGTGGAATGAGGTAGATTGGATGGATAATATTGGTCAAAGCGATGAGATTAGCGGAACGACGAATATTACGGTAGTACAACCCACCTTAGAAGGTGGAATCGCCTTGCCTGTAGGTGAAAACTGGTTTTTCTCACCCACAATCGCATTTGGATATGAAATCAATGTGGTGACCAAAGGAGAACCAACGGGTGAAGGAGCCATTCTGTTATTGGGCTTCACCTTTGGAAGAAGATGGTAAAAAAAGATGTGCGCTGAAGCTCATCAGCGCACCCTAAATCCTATAATGAAAACTAAAACTCTATCTGTCATGGATTCGGAAGATGCTTTTAGATTTTCTTCACCTCAAAATACAAGGTGTCACTGCTCACCCCAGTAAAAATCCCAAGTCCATTGTCAATGTTACTAGGCGGTTCAGTTAGACTTTGCGAAGAGGTACCGGAGGTCTGATAAAGGGCTGCATATTCAGGGCTAACCCGGAAAACGATAACCCGATGCGTACCGTACTGTGTGATCTCCCTTCTTGGGTTTATACTGTGAAAATCTGTGATGCTAGGTTCCGTTATTCTTCGAAATCTTTGCCCTAAATCCTCCTCCAGGTCCGCCAAAAAGTCATTGACATACTCCGGGTTTGTCTCAAGATTTTCGATCAGCACATAGTAGTAATCCCCTTCGGGATTGTCCCAACTAACTTCTATCGGGTCGATCTGAGTAAAACCACCCCCCGGAAAGCCGCCATTGTTCGTAATCTTCTCCATTTCTATTGCTGAAGTCGATAACCGGGCTTCTCTTTTACCCGGTACGAAGGTTGAAGCGCTGATGGTTGCGCCCTTCCATTCAAATTCTAGCACATAGGAATTTTCGGCTTCAATTACCAGTTCAGGTTGGCGATAAAATCCTTCACCAAAGGAGTTCAGATCGAAGGTGTTGTCCCCTTCTTTGATGGTGATATCTAGTTCGTCTAGTGTAACCAATTGCGTATCCTCGCGGGCATAAGAATTAGATAGGGTTACCCTTAGGGAATCCAATGATTGTCCCGCATACAAGTAACTACTTACCACAGGAGTTTCTGCATCAATGCTGCTGATTGACGTCTCTTCGCAAGCACATAACACTAGAACGGCCAGAAGAACAGCGATATAGGAGATATTTTGCATGGTCGAAAGTGTTTTAGAATAGATTCAGATTAATGAAGAGACCAATTGAAGAAAAGACTAGGCGTGAAATCTAGCAGAGAAACATTGGTTTCCAGGAGTTCTCCTTCAATCACTTCATACTCTTTGTACCAGACATTACTTCGGTTGTATAAATTAAAGATGGAAAGCCCCAGACTGGCCTTGGAAGTGCCCATGTTAAAATCGTGGGTGGCAGATAGATCAAAGCGGTGATAAGCCGGAAGACGTAAGCCATTTTTGTCACTTACTTCAAAGAAATCTGCAGTGGTACCATCCAACAGAGGTACTTCATAGTAGCCAGTCGGAGCCGTGTAGGGCCTTCCGGTAGCGTAGATAAAGGTGGCTCCAAAGGTCCATCTCCCCAGTTTATAATTGCCGATGATTTTGAGTTCGTGAGTTTGATCCTGGTTAGCATGAAAGGGCTCGTCTCCGAAAGCCTCGAAGTCGTAGAGTACCTCTCCTAAGGTATACCCAATCCATCCAGTAAATTTTCCTACCTTCTTTTGTAGCAAGAACTCTATTCCTTTTGCTTCACCAGTGCCGGTGTAAAAGAATTCCTCGAAATTAAGGGCGCGCCCGGGGCCAAAGCCTGAAGACACTAATCGAGTGGTGTATTCTGATAGGCCATCCAAAGTTTTGTAATAGCCTTCCACATCAAAAAGCCAAGTGCCCGTTTCGAAACTTGTGCCAAGGATATAGTGATAGGAGGAGCTGATGGGCACATTTTGGTCATTAGCAAGCAGCCAGAAATCTCGACTGCCTTGTTGGATGTCTTCTCGAACGATACGCGTCGCAAATTGGTAGTACTTACCCCAGGCACCCTTCATTTTCATTTGGTCACTTAGTAGATAGGTGAAATTGAATCGTGGTTCCAGATACATTTGATCCGTAACACTGTAATGAGAGGCTCGAAGTCCGCCTTTGAGAATTAGCCGATCTTGAATGGTTATGCGGTCCTGTATATAGAGAGAGGAGGTCCAACCCTCATCCGCGCGGTCTAATACTTGAATGGTATCGTTCTGTGTGTACTCGTAAATGATGTCCTGAAAGGTGGTTTGAAATCCGAATTCTAGCTGGTTGTTGCGCGAAAGCTTGTATTCATTGTCCACCTTGAAGGTGACATCTTTTAAGTCATTGTATTCGTAATTGCCATTGGTTCGGGTGATGGTAGAATCTCCACGGTCAATGGTGGTTTCGTTCCGGCGGTCTCGTTCGCTATAATAATTGGAGTAGGAGAGGTTGGCATTGGTATAAAAACGATCACTCCAACGATGCGACCATTTGGCGCTACTTCCCCAGTTTCCCCAATTCGTGAGGTCTGTATTGTTGCTTTGGAAATTGAAGTTGAGGTTACCCCCAAACCTCCCGCCAAAGCTGCTATTGTCCAGATTTCGAGAGTTGTCCAGATTATCTTGTCCGTTGAAAAAACTGATGGAGATACGATCCTCTTCCGTAGGGCGATAAGTGACCTTGGCATTTAGGTCATAAAAATAGGAATTGGGTTGTACCTCCTGAAGCCCAAATCTGCCACCACCTGGCCCGGGAGGGGCATCAGCGGCATTACTTTCTGTAAAAGCATCAAAGATATTACTGTAAAAGGCGCTTTGAAAGGAACGTCGTCCGGCTACCAAGAAGGATCCTTTGCCGGAAGCAAAGGGAGCTTCTACAAAGCTATTTAAACTAAGTAAGGATAGGCCCGCTCCCATATTGAATCGTTCTGTACTTCCGTCTTTCCCCGTTAGTTCTACTACACTGGAGAGTCGGCCACCAAACTGAGCATCAAATCCACCCTTGTGCAGCTGGACATCCTTGATCGCATGAGAATTGAATGCACTGAAGAAACCGAATAAATGATCCACATGATAGACCGTGAAACCATCAAAGAGAATTAGGTTCTGATCTGGCGTTCCACCACGTACATAAAGCCCGGAGGAGCTTTCATTACTGCCGCTAATCCCAGGAAGAAGTTGTAAAGAGCGAAAGATGTCCTTCTCCCCAAAACTAGGCAGCGTGGCCAAGGCTGCGGGAGAGATGCCTACCCGACTCACCCCAGTCGAAGCCTGGATCAGTTGCTCCTTTTTCTCCGCCTGGACAATTACTTCTGCCAGTTGAACCCCAAAATCCATCAAGGGAATACTGAGGTTTTCCATATCCATATCGGGCGTCAAGCGGAACCGCAAGGGCTGGTATCCGATGTAGGATACGTCTAGTATGCAGGTATCATCAGGAACTTCAAACAAAGTGAAGAATCCATCGATATTGCTAGTAGCTCCGTTGGTGGTACCTTCTACTATGATATTGGCGAAGGGCAAGGTCTCACCTGAATTCTGATCTTTAATTACACCTTTAATGGTGAAATTTTGACGCGTAGGATCCCTATCTGCTTGTACCAGTTCTTGGCCAATGGTGGCTTCCTTGATCACTATCTTTCTTGGGCCTTGCTTATCGAAACTTAAGCCTGTCCCCGCTAGAATTAGGGTAAGTCCATTGTCCAGTGAGGTTTTGGGAAAGTTAGCAGTAATGCGTTTCCCTTTTACCATAGATTCGGCGTATTCAAAACTGAGTCGGTAGTTGATCTCTAGGTCTAATAGTACCAAATCCAGTGAGCGATCTGTGTAATTGCCCTTGATCTTGATGGCCTTATTGGATTGGCCCAATAAGGCCCCTGATCCAGATAATATAACCAACAAGAAAAGGGTGGAGAGTCGAATTAGCTTCATAGGTTGGAAATGTATGTTCAATAAAGCTGCCATGAGGCTGCTGTCAGGACTCCAAATTCAAGTAAAATGGAGAGGCATCAAAAACTGATCAACCAAACACCCGAAAAAATCAATCAACTGGGGTTGCACATCTATTTAGGGTGTGGCTCAGGAAATCGATGTAGAAGGGGATTTGATAGAGGAATCCCTAGGCTTCATTGAGAATTATTGGGGAATTCGAGACAATCCACCATATTTGAACCATGAATTCATTAGTGCAGACTACTACATGGTGGCAAGTCCTCCTATGGGCTGGCGGCTTGGCTTTTGTTCCCTATGCGGTAGCCATGGCTATTGAATTTCCTTTTTTGTCACTCCAGCAAACCCTCTATAACTTCATCGGCTTGGCCGTGGTGGTCGTGATCAATGTAGAGGTTCTCTTGCCGCGGCTGTATTTTAAAGAGCAGAGCCTAGCCTTTTTGGTCTCGGCGGTGACCTTGGTTGTGCTCACAGCAAGCCTGGTCTACTGGAATGGCCCAAGATGGGAGCACCCCATGGTGCCACCAGCGAGAGCAGAGATGCGGCCTTTTGTGAACAAGATGAGAGGATTTGGAGGTTATTTCAGAGCTATCGGTAGACTCATGCCTTTCTTCATGGCCTTGATCGGAAGTAGCGTGGTGAGTATCGGGACATTCGCTCGACAAAAGGAGAAAAGAGCCATTCAGTTGGAAAAGGAGAAGTTGGAGACGGAGATGAAGTTCTTGAAATCTCAGATCAATCCACATTTTCTTTTCAATGCACTCAATAACATTTATGCTTTAACCCTTACGCAATCCAAGACCGCTCCGGAACATCTATTGCGACTTTCGGATATGCTCAGATATATGCTGTATGACTGCAAAGTGGATAGGGTGCCGCTTAGTGCGGAGGTGAATTACTTGCAGAATTATATCCAAATGAAACAGCTCAAGGATAGTGGAGGAATGAATATCGAGGTCTACTTTCAACCGGGAATGCCAGATTTGCTCATTGCACCATTGCTTTTTATTCCATTTGTGGAAAATGCCTTTAAGCATAGCAAGATCGAAGATTTAGATCGAGGATGGATTAAGATCAAGTTACAGGTAGTAGACAAAGAAGTACGTTTCTGTGTAAGCAACAGTATAACCCAACAGCATTATACCAAAGATCAAATAGGTGGCATTGGTCTCGATAATGTACAGCGACAGCTAGAATTGATGTATCCAGAGCAATATTCTTTGAACATTGAGAAAAAAGAGGATCAATTCGATGTCCAACTAAGGATACAACTATAAGCCTTATGTTAAGAAGTGTCATACGCAGCTTAATCGTTGATGATGAGGAATTGGCTAGGAAGCTATTGTTGACCTATGCTGACAGGCTTCCTAATTTGGAGGTGATAGGAGAGTGTAAGAATCCACTGGAGGCCTTAGTATTTCTCCAGCGAGAACCTATTGATCTGCTCTTGCTAGATATTCAAATGCCAGAGTTGACCGGGATCGAATTTCTAAAAACACTCCCATATAAACCGATCGTGATCTTTACCACAGCCTATCCCGATTTTGCCCTGGAAGGTTTTAGTTTGGATGCGGTAGACTATCTATTAAAGCCCTTTAGTTTTGAACGTTTTGTGCAGGGAGTGAATAAGGCTTCGGAGTTGTTACGAGTTAGGAGGGGAGGACATGAGCTGCCGCAGCCAGTTACTTCACCGCAGCCTAAGGAAAGGGACTATATCATGGTTCGGTCGGAACATAAGATTTTCCGGATTAGGTATGAGGATATTTTGTACATCCAAGGTATGCGGGAATATGTGGCTTTCCAGACTACGGATAAAAAGGTGTTATCGCTCAATTCTTTAAAGCAGCTTGAACAGGATCTTCCCGCTGATTTATTTGTACGATCTCATAAATCTTATATCATTTCTTTGAATAAGGTGGAATCCATTGAAGGCAATATGCTATTGATTAATCAACAGAGGATTCCTGTGGGTACCCACTTCAAGGAAGAGATTATGAGGTTACTACTAGAATAAACATTGATCGAACCCCCAAATAAAAACATGAGTCATCCCGAATTTTGGAGTTATCC
>ENA-UENT01000746-UENT01000746.1-marine-metagenome-genome-assembly--contig:-NODE-746-length-13834-cov-8.345482_pt1 | contig 13834 bp, 6 predicted proteins | sample MGYA00237879_ERZ529330 | MGnify/ENA primary metagenome ERZ529330 (study PRJEB26372, sample SAMN05368345) | marine metagenome | biome: cultured habitat; feature: ocean water; material: water; isolation... | reverse complement strand
ATCTTTCTGTACATCAAAAATCCGTCACACCCTGATCAACGGCATAGCGGCATCCCTTTGCACAATACACATTCCGCATCTACGGCGCGGGGGAAGCCGCGGCTTTTCTCTCTTACCCATCTATAGCCCCTTACCAGGCTTATAGATAAAACAAATGAAGCTTTGACAAAGAGCCCGAAACTCCTCGACATCCCCACACTGAAAGTCCGGTTCGAGCCCCGGATACAGCCCCGGGAGCTCAGTTAATGCCATTTCAAATATGGACGGTAAGGACAGCTTTCTACCTTAAAGGGAGATTTCTCCTTAGTTGGCAATGGGTACTTTAAAATGAAACTTAGGCATTGGCCAAAGGTTATCTTGATCTTCCATATTCCCGTATTGATTGAAAATTGGAGGTGGAGCCTATGATTGTGGCATTTTCTGCTGCAGGTTGATCACAATGAATTCCGCAGGCCTTGTGACAGCTACTCCTATGTCTATTTTCATCCAGCCTTCTGAAATATCTGCTGGGGTCATAGTGGTACCCAGGCCTGCCTTCACAAAAAAAGCATCCTTCGGTGTAGCGCCAGCTAAAGCACCTTCCTGCCAGAGGTTTGTGAGAAAGTTATTGATCATTGCTTTAAGGCTGGCCCATGTATTCGAATCATTGGGTTCAAAGGCAAAAGCTTTTGCGGCGTATTTGACGGATTGCTCTATGAAGATAGTCGTACGCCGAACGCTGATGTAGCGCCACTCCCCGCTATTGCCGTCCAGCATGTGGGCTCCCCAGACGAGGACGCCCTTGCCGGGGAAGGTACGAATAGCATTCACGGTTTTGCCATCCAGCGGAGCATTAAGGTCTTCCTGTTCGTTATGGGTGATGCTGACTGCTGGTTTTACAACGGAGCCCATAGAAACATTGGCCGGAGATTGCCATACCCCTCTGGTATTATCGATCATGGAGTAAATGCCTGCCATGCCCCCACTTGGAGGGAGCAGGTTCAGGTGCGCCCGTACACTTTGCATGATCTCTTTATAAAGGGGATGAGTCGCCAGCAAAGTCTGGTGAATTTCTTCTTTCAAAGGTGGTTTACCTGTGTCTTCTTTGCCTGCCTTTTCTGATTGGCTTACTTTGGTGGGACGAAGCCGCTCAATGACGGCGTTGATGTCGTCTGCTTGGGTTTGTTTTAGCAGCCCGTCCTTTACTTGTAGCTCAAGGTATTCCTGGAGTAAGCCGATAAAGGCCATTATGTAACTATTGTCTATATTGGTAAAATTGACATCGAAGGGGGACACAATAGTGGTTTCCACCCAAGGGTAATAAGCTGCTCCCCATTGCAGATGCTCGCTGCCAATACCCATTCGAAATGCTGTGATAACGTCAACGCCTGTTGCTCTTTCTTTATAACCGTCAAAGATGTCAAGTATGGTTATTCGGTTGCGTTGGGAAGCACAGTGCGACAGCATGGCTCGCTGTAATGCGTAGCATTCCTGTTGCTCCAGGAGCACTGCGTCGGGAATAACGAGGATTGTTGGTTCAGGTACTTTGACTAATGTTTGAATTCCCTCAGTCAAACGGCTTTGGGTAATCTCATCATTATAACCTCCAACGGAAACAACGTAGCAATCTGATCCGCCATTGGCGAAAAACAATTTCATGCTATAAAAAAGGAGGTAGTGATGGCTTTTGGGTGCGATCTTATAGGGCGTGTTCGGATTTTGTTGCCGAACATTTTCTATCGTAAAGGTGGTCTTCGGGGCATCACCAAAGTGTTTTAAGAATTCTCCCAATGAAGACAAACGGGTTGGCTTAAGGGGCACTTCTTTATTGTTGTAGGCCGCTCGTTCCGTATATCCGATAAAAACAGGGATGGCGGTCTCAACCTGAGCGACTGAATTCGGGGAAGCGCTTACTTCTTCGACGTAAACACCGGGTGTTTTATAAATTTTAGCCATGATAGCGGGAATTACAGGTAAATGTACATATCAGAATAAAAGGCTTGCTGCCCGTTTTCGTCCTGTCCGGGGATGAGCCTTTCTGCATTGGGGGTGGGAAGTTGAATTTTAAGCGGACCTTGACTGTTTACTACTTCCAGTTCGAGCCTGTCGGCTTGCTGTTCCAGGAGCGCCATTGGTGATTGTAAGGTCATGACCTGTGCCTCGTTGCCGTTGGGTAGTCGCACTTTTACCGGGCCTGAAACTGCTGTTAAGGCTTCCCCGTTTTTGAATAATTTCAATTGTTCGAAACTGCTATTGCCTGGAAAGAAATAGTACCGCCAAAACGTTTCGCGAGGAGAAAAACTAAGCTGATAAACAGGGCCTTGGCCAGCAATTAAGGCCTGTGCTACGGATGGGAATACAACTATTTGCAATACACCCAAAGCTCTTGGAATAGCCTGACTAGAAAGGATAAAAAGTCTTTGTTCCTGGGTTTGGCCGTCTTCTGTTTCCAGGTTAAGCAACAACTGCCCATCATCTGCTCTCCCGTTAAGATTGAATAATGGGAAGATCCCCTTTGCTGCGTCTTCCGGGCTTAATACCTCTTCGTATATTTTTTCACCGGTAATGGTGTAAAACTTAATGGTAAGGGAGGTATCATCCGGAGGTGGGGAAAATTGTATGATATGCTGAAGTGAGGTGAAAGCAACTTGGCTCTTCGGAGAAATAGGGTGCACGGTATCGGCCTCAGCGGGCAGGGTATGGGCAAAAAATATTTTTGTAGCCCCATCATCAGGCAGGTCCACATCGGTATAATTCTTGAAAGTCGGATCGGAATTATTCAGGAAAAAACTGAGCACAATCGGTACGTCAATCTTGCTGTTGGCCTCTTGCTCTTTAACACCTTGATAAATTTCTATTCCGGAAGAGGAGGGCCTCATTCTCAGACCATAGGTGTTCATGATTTGATGAGAAATTGAAGAAGGTTGAATTTGAAGCCCCGGGCAATTACCATTCAAAAACCTGGAATGAACGACATTAATCTGGAAAAGACGAGTATACTTAATGGACATAGGTATGGGGTTTTAGGAAAGTAAAATATGCTTTTTATTTTAGAGTGTATTGGGGTTGTGCACTTCGGGCTGCTCTGGCCAGATTTCGTCCTGCTCTTCTTTACGTTCCCGTTTGCCAAAGTCAGAAACCGCAAATTCCGGCTATTGGCCATACTTCCAAGTCGCTTCTCTGAAGTCATTGCCCCGATAATAGCACGGCTATATCACAGAATGATACAGATGGACTGCACCTTTGTAGAGGAAAACGAAAAAAGGCTTAAGTACCTCTAACTAAAAATAGCAATGAAATATTTGTCCGTATCTGACTTGCATGGATTGTCGTTTATGTCTAACTTTGATTCCAGACCCAGTTTATTTTAAAAACAATATGCTCAAACAAAAAACACAAAAAAGCGTCACGCTTATCGTGGTCGCCCTGCTCTTTCTACCTTGTTTGCTCAAGGCGCAGGATCCCTACTTTTCTCAATTCTATGCCAACAGAGTCTATCTGAACCCCGCCTATGCTGGGTTTGATCCGGGCACCACGCTAACGGTGAACTACCGGGATCAATGGTTTGGGGTACCCGATGGCGATGCCTCGACTTTCCTGGATAGCTACCGGACCTTCAATGTCACCGCAGGCTTTCAGATGCCCTGTCTTCTAAACCTGGAAGACATAAATCTTGGCACTGCGATATCGGTCTTTAGTGATGCTGCCGGAGGTGCTCCCATGCGCACGCTTGGCGCAGCGTTTGCCGTAAGCCACGAACAGCCGCTTGTCCGTGCCGGGATCAAAAGCACGTCGAAGCTGAAGCGCCTGGATTTAAGATTGGGGGCGCAATTCGGGTTCATGCAAAAACAGTTGCGTGGGGACTATTTTATTTACTCGGACTTTCTGGATCCGGTGGGTGGGCTGATTACGGCCCCTGCTGTTCTCAACTTGTCGAGTGGGCTTTACCCCAGCCTGAATGCCGGCGTAATGCTACGAGGACGGCTGAGTGCTTCAAACTATAAAGAAACGCTCTTTACGGCCGGATTGTCATTTTCCAACGTGAACCAACCCGTAGAGGAGCTCATGGATGGCGCGGGAGGGTTTACCATTCCTGCGAGGATTACTTTTCATGCCGGGACTACCCACAAAATCACCTCATTTAAAGGCATACAGGCACCAACCTACATCGCGCCGCAGTTCCGCTGGGACACACAAGCCGACTTCCGGCTCAATTTACAGACCATTGGTGCCTATGTCTTTTCCAAGGCCTACTATACGGGGCTTTTCGTTCAATTCCCATTTGGGGATCACGAGGGCGATGCTGCCACGTTCAGCCCGGTGCTCAACCGCAATACGGTAGCGCTCATCCTCAACGCCGGTATTGATATGGCGGCCCTTACCGATGCGGGCAAGCCCTGGCGAAAACGCCGCAGTGGTGTCACGCTTGGATTTACCTATGATATCAATCTGTCCGGCCTGACCTCCGCTACTACGCTGGGCGTCATAGAGGTCAACCTGCGTGCCAATCTCAACAATGAACGAAAACGCCAACCGTGCGCAGCGCTCGGTAAGTTTGAGTTGTATGATGGGAAATGCCCCGTCCGGTTTTAAGTAATCATCCCCTTTTCGCCCAGAAATCAAATATTCAATGAGAATCCTGTTTTTTATGGCCATCCTTGGCCTTGCCGTTCAGCACATACATGCACAGTGCCCAATCTCTATTACAGTCTCCGAGACTTCGCCCTGCGGATTGGAGCCGGTCACCTTCTCTGTCAACCCTGTTACGCCTGGTTATTCCTACTCCTGGGATTTTGGCGACCCACAGGCAGAGGATAATAATGATACGGGGATTAATGATAATACAGCGAGCGGTCCCTTCACTGCGCATGCGTTTACTGCAACCCCAATAATTACAGAGTATACAGTAACGCTGGAAGCCTTTGATGAAAATGGTGATCCATGCACGCCTTTGACTCAGGTTATCAATGCTCAGCCTGCGCCTTCTGCTATACTTGCTGGAGATTTTCAAAACTGCCCTACTCAGGGGCCAATGTCGATCTATGAACTCTTTATCGTAGACAACGGAAGTACCAATGGGGCTGATTTATATACTATTGACTGGGGTGATGGCTCTCCGTTATGGACAGGTACATCAATACCTACTTCCGGTATTACCCATGATTACCCTATAGGGTTATTCTATCTGGATTTTACCGTTGAAGATAGTGGGTTTAGCGGTTGCAGCTCCTCAACAGCTACCTATTTGGTGTACAATGGCACGAATCCGGACCTTGGCCTTGCCAATAGCGGGAATACGACAATCTGCTTACCTGATGACATTGACTTTGTTATTACTAATACTGACTTAAATACGGATGGTACGATCTATTATATTACAATTAATGATGGAACAGACACTATTACCTATACTCAAAGCACATTGCCAGATACCATTAATCATGTCTTCAATGAAATTTCTTGCGGCACTGATGCTGGACAGTTTATAGACGCTTTTGAATTCGTAATCCGTGCGATCAATCCGTGTGATGAGAAAGAAGCAGCCATTCGCCCCATAAGAGTAGGGCGCAAGCCAACTGCACAAATGTCCATTATGCCTGAGCCCCCTCAATGTGATACCACAATCTTTACCTTGGTTAACCAAACTATGGATGGGATAGATTTTGACGATGGGATGTGTAGCGATGAGATTAGTACACGATGGTTTATAACACCCCTTGATGGAGGGAGTTTTAATTATGAATACGGGAATCCTCAAACCGATTCTATAGAAGTTCAGTTTTCAGCTGGAGATTATCAAATTGACTTAGTTGTTTCCAATGACTGTGGCCCAGACACCACCACCCGCTTCATCTGCATACAACCCACCCCACAGGCCAACTTCACCTGCTCCACCCTGACGGGCTGTACCCCACTGGAAGTGGCGGTCAACAACCTTTCGAATACTTTTATCAATATGTCCAACTGTAGTGATGTGCAGTATTCCTGGGAAGTTGGGCATAGCGATACGACCTGCGATCCACCCTCTGATGGCAGCTTTATTTATATCAATGGCACGAACGCCAGTTCCCCACAGCCGGAGATTAGGTTTATCGACCCAGGGGAATATACCCTGACGATGACCGTAAGCAATGAATGCGGGGAGGAGACCCATCAGCAGACCATCATTGTGGCGGATGGGCCAAACGGGCAAATCGCTCCTGTCGATGAGGTGTATTGCGGTAGCGCAAATGTCAATTTTTCCATGCAGAACCTGAGCACCTGTAATGACCCGCCCACTTTCGAGTGGTCATTTCCGGGGGCCACCCCATCTACCTTTAGCGGAGAGAACCCCACCAATATATTTTTCCCGGAGGAGGGTACTTATAACGTCTCCGTAACGATTACCAATGCCTGTGGCTCTTCTGTGGCTACCTTGCCGTTTAACGTTCTGGAAGGCCCGGAAGCTATCGCAGCACTTGATTATGATGCAGAGGAGACCTGTATACCTCTCACGGTAAATACAACCAACAACAGTACCGGTGACAACTTATCCTACGAGTGGTCGGTCGTACCTGCTACGGGCTGGAGCTTTATCGATAATACAGACCTTAACACCCCAAACCCCACTTTTAGATTCAGTGAAGTGGGGACCTACACGATTTCGCTCATTGCTTCGAGTGATTGCGGTAGCGATACGTGGACCGAAACGATCACTGTCCGGGACCGTCCACCTGTGGAATTAGAGGATATCCCGGACGAGTTTTGCGATATCGCATCTATTCAGCCTCTGGCGATTTATGATCAGCCTGGGCTGGTGGATGAGGTGACCTGGTCCTTCCCCGGTGGAACCCCATCCACTTTTGAAGGGCTGCAGCTTGATGGACCGGTCCTTTATAATGAGCCGGGCACTTACACTGTTACGGTTACCGCCAGCAATGAGTGTGGCAGCCTGTCAGACTCCCATACCTTCACGATCATACAAGGGCCCGACCTGGAGATTACGGTGGATACCAATTTTGCCTGCATTGGCGATCAGATCACGGTAACCAATAACTCGGCCGGGGATAACCTGACGTACGAATGGACACAGATCAGTGGACCGGGTATGCTCAACTTCATTCCTCCCTCTGGAGAGGAGCCTACTATTGATTTGAGTGATGCCACTCCGGGCAGCTACATTTATTCGGTTGCGATTGGTAATGAAATTTGCGGAACCATCACCCAAAACTTCAATTTACAGATTAGTGAACCACCGGTGGTGGAACTGGCTGAACTCGACACTTACTGTGAGATTGCATCCCTACAGCTCATGCCCACTTACCCGAATCAGAACCTGGTGGATTCAGTATTCTGGCAGTTCCCTGCGGGTGCCATGCCAGGGGAGACATCGAACGACTTCGACCCCGGCACCATCACGGTGGAAGGAGCGGGGGACTACTCGGTCAGCGTGTCGGTCTTCAACGCCTGCGGTGAGGATACGGCAGAACAGCCTTTTACCATTCTTCAGGGGCCGGACCTGGACATCAGCCTGAGCGCGGATTTCATCTGCACTGGTGAGAGTATTACCACGACGAACAATTCCACAGGCGATAACCTTCAGTACACCTGGAGCTATATGGGCCCCGGAGATATTAGCATTTCCAACAACGAGGCAGCTGCGCCCACCTTCGATTTCACAGGCACCGCCCCGGGCCAGTACACGATCACGGTGGAAGTAGGCAACGAAGCCTGCGACCCGATCATGCAAAGCTTCGAGGTGGAAGTCAGCGAGGCGCCGGTGGTGGAACTGGCCGGACTAGACATCTATTGCGAGATCGCATCTCTTGAGCTGATGCCTACTTACCCGAATCAGAACCTGGTCGACTCGGTATATTGGCAGTTCCCGGCGGGGGCCATGCCAGGGGAGACATCAAACGACTTTGACCCCGGCACCATCACGGTGGAAGGGCCGGGCGACTACTCGGTCAGCGTGTCAGTCTTCAACACTTGTGGGGAAGATTCGGTAGAACAGCCTTTTACCATTCTGCAGGGGCCCATGCTAGACCTCACTATTCCTGCGGATACCTTGTGCGCGGGCAGTTCAGTGATGGTAGAGAACAATTCCACCGGGGACCAGCTTGCCTACACCTGGACTTATGAAGGCAATGGTAATGTCGCATTTAATGATGAGACAAGCCCCGTACCGGAAGTTACTTTCCCAGACACCGGTGTGTTCGTCTTAAATGTACTGGTCGAAAACCCGGTTTGTGACCCTGTGTCCTGGTCGGATACGGTGTGGGTGCTTGAATTGCCTACGGTCTCCTTTCCTGCTATCCCGGATGACTGCGGAGAAACGATCGTTGAGCTCAACAGCAGTTCAGTCACGATTGGTAATCCGGGCCGGTTGGATTCTATCCGGTGGACCTTCCCGGGAGGGCAGCCGGAGACATCGGCCGACTTATATCCCGGCGCTATCAATTATGATGGGGCTGGCAGTTATACCGTTACCGCGGAAGTGTACAACTTTTGTGGGACGAACACCTTTTCCCAGTCCTTTCAAGTGCTGCAGCCTATTGAGGTGGACGCCCAACTGAGTAGCAACTTTAGCTGTGATCTGCCTTTTACCGTAAACGTAGAGAACTTCAGCTCCGGGGATCAGCTCAATTTCGAGTGGAGTGTTGCCGGGCCATTCGCCGGTAATGTGAGCTTTGACCCTATGGTGGCTGAGCCGTCCTTCGTATTTCAGGATACGGGACTGTACGTTGTCACTCAAACGGTCTTCAACGATATCTGCGGTGAACTCACCTGGAGCGATACCGTCACGATTCTGGCTGCCCCGGTCCCTCTTTTAACGCCTGCTGAGGACTTCTGTGAATCAGCAGTGCTCCTTCCTGAGGTGGATTATCAGGGATACCGGATTGACAGTGTGCTGTGGGAATTTCCGGGAGGTATGCCGGAGAACAGTACCGACTTATTCCCCGCCGGGGTAAGCTACGCGGGTGCGGGCACCTACACCTATACCCTGACCGCCTACAACAGCTGCGGCAGTAGTGTCGTCTCTGACGAATTTGTAATTGACACCATTCCTGTTATTGACCTCGGGCCTACAGATACGATTTGCATTACGGACGGGCTGTACAATCTTCCCACTCCAAGCCCCGCGGGTGGCATCTGGCAGGATTCACTTGGGCAACCTGGAATTGTGACCCAAGATGGGGTGTTCGACCCCGAAGCTGCAGGCGGAGGAGTGACGACACTGGAATACATTTTCACTATTGGTGCTTGCGAGATTTCCACCTACAAGCAAGTGCTGGTCATAGACCTGAGCTATGTGGATGGTGGGGATCCGCTCGATGCCTGTATATCACTCGATACTTTTCAGCTCAGCGGCGCAAGCCCGGCAGGAGGGTGGTATACCGGGCCGGGCGTGATTGATTCCACCGGGCTTTTTGCCCCAAGTAGTCTAGCAGAAGGCTGCTACACCCTGACGTACTTTTTCCAGCTACCGGGCACTGACTGTATACAGGGCGATGAGGTCACGGTATGCGTACGCCCGCTTCCTGTACCGGACCTGGCGAGCATTGACAGTCTCTGCGTCGACGTGGCTACGCCTCTGCTGCATCAGAGTCAGAACGCTGTAGGCTTTGCCTGGTCGATCAATGACAGCTTGTTGTATGAGGTGGAAACACCAATCCACACCTTCGCCGACACTGGTTGGCATATCCTCCGGCTTGATGCGGTTTCCGAATTTGGATGTGTGGACTCCGCGAGCACCGACGTTTACGTTTCCGGCCCTCCGGTGACTCAATTTGAAATGGATACAACGATGGGGTGTGCTGTACTGCCCATCACTTTTACCAATAATACGATCGGTTTTGAATTCGTATCCTACGAGTGGGATTTTGGCAACGGCGGATCTTCCACAGAAGAACAGCCCGGCACTATTGCCTACGAACAAGGGCTGCAGGACACTACCTATTTCATCACACTACAGGCGGAGAACCACTGCGGAGAGTCGGCAATGACCGATTCCGTGCTGGTGCTGCCTCTGCCACTGACAAGTTTTCAGGCGAGCCAGTATGCCGGCTGTTCCCCGTTAGATATTGCCATCAATAATAACACACAGGGGCTGCCGGAATCTTTCCTCTGGGAAATAACGAGTACGGATGGTTTCGCGGTGTCCTATACTGATTCCATACCGCCCGACCAAGTATTCCTCGCGCCGGATTCCACCAATGTGATCTACAACATCCGGCTCTACGCCTTCAATGAATGTGGCACAGATACGCTGGAGCAACAGGTACTGGTCAAGCCCAATCAGATCCGGGCTTTCTTCAGCGTGCCGGACAATGAGGGCTGTGAGCCCTTTGCAGTGGATTTTCTCAATACCACTTCTCCGGACTCGGCCCTGGTCTACAACTGGTACTTTGGGGATGGCAATACCAGCAATCAGACCGATACCACTTATACTTATGTCGCTACGGGTGATACGACCACCAACTATACGGTCACGCTGGTTGCAGACAACGGCTGTGCCCGGGATTCCGCCTTTGGGGAAATTACGGTTTTCCCTGCTCCATTGGTCGCCTTCGAAACGGCACCCTACGCTTGCCTGCAGGATTCGGCATTTTTCCAAAACACTTCCGTGGACGTCAACGGGACGCTTTGGGACTTTGGAGATGGCAGTACCTCGACCACCTACGATGCCTACTACGCCTACCCCTCCACAGGCACATATACGGTTTCCCTGACGGCCTACGCTGCGATAACCGGTTGTCCGAACACCTTTGAGGCGGAAGTTGAAGTGCAGCCTTTGCCTAATCCGTCGTTTATGCCGGATGTTACCTTCGGTTGTCCCCCCTTGCAGGTCGGCGTAGACAATACGACAACCGATGCCGAGTATTTTGTATGGTACTTCGGTGATGGGAATTCAGCAGTGGGGCAGAACCCGCCTCCTCATGTTTATCAGGAGCCCGGTTTCTATGATATCCGGCTCGAAGCCACCGATATATTTGGGTGCTCCAATGACACCGTTTTTTCATTTATTAATGTGTACCCGGAGCCGGTTATTGACTTTGAAGTGGTTCCGGATGAGCCCTGCGGCATTCCTCAGGAAGTTTGCATTCTCAACGATACGGAAAACGCTTCCGGCTTTTCCTGGTCCTTTGGTAATGGCAGTACTTCGGTTGAGAATGCGCCCTGCACCGTCTTTAATGAAGCAGGGACCTACACGATTTCACTAACCGCGCAGAACGAGTTTCTGTGCACACAAAGTGCTGAACGGGAGTACACAGTGTATGGCATTCCTTTTGCCAATTTCAGCCCGATGGATACGACAGGCTGCGAGCCCTTCTGGCTGAGAATGGATAATCAGTCTGAGTACGCAGACTATGCCCTCTGGCAGTTTGGGAATGTTGCACAGGATAGCAGTTGGGACGGCGCTCACATTTTCAGGGATACCGGACAGTACGATATCACGCTCATTGTAGGCAATGGAAGTGGTTGTGCGGATACGCTGATGTTACCTAATGTGGTGAATGTACAGGGCAGCCCGCAGGCCGGATTTACCTATGACAAGCTCGACAATGAGCTTGGAAGTACCTATCAGTTCTTCAACGACAGCAGCCCGGATGCGGAAACTTTCGATTGGTCTTTTGGAGATGGCGCAACTTCCGGTCAGGAAAACCCGGTACACCGCTACCTGTCGAGCTTTGACAAGGAGGTCCGGCAGATCGTCCGCAATGAAGCGGGCTGCCCTGATACGGCTTATGCCCTGATCGATCTCGATACCCTGTCCGGGCTATTTGTCCCCAACGTGTTGGAGCCTGCAACCGGGACAAGCCTGGAGAAGCAGGTTTTCTTACCCAAAGGCATTGGGCTGTCTGAGTATGAAATAGCGGTTTACGCCCGGACCGGGCAGCTGATATGGTCGAGCACCGCCCTCGATGAGGAAGGGCAGCCTACCGAATTCTGGGATGGCACCCTGAATGGGCAGGATTTGCCCGCTGGCGTTTTTGTATGGAAAGTCCACCGGGCACGCTTCTATAACAACACCCTTTGGGATGGTATGCCCGATGAACAGGGCGTTCCGAGACGGAGTGGGTTTCTTTATCTGGTCAGATAACCCTGCAAATAATTGGAGATGAAAAAACATCAGGAATTACCGCTTTTAGCCCTGTTTATGCTTGTTCATGTCATTGCTGTTGCACAGTCTTTCAACTCCGAGCTGATTATGGAGCGCTGTAAAAGCGGGGTAGTGTACATCGAATCGGGGGAGGGGCTGGGCTCCGGTTTCCTGATTCATGAGGAGGGCTGGGTGGTTACCAACTACCATGTGGTGGAAGAGCGGTCAGGCAAAGACTTTGCAGAATTTGCAGATGGAGACCGTTACCGGTTTACGGTGCATGCCTACGATGAAGACATAGACCTTGCGCTGCTAAAGCTGCGGTCTTTTTCTAAGGCGGAGGCACAGCCCCTTCCAATATTCGACAAAGGCCTTGCCGGTACGGGTGCCGATGTGGCTACCATTGGTAATCCACGCGGCCTGAAATTTAATATTACCCGGGGCATTATCTCCAATGAGCAGCTCAACGTGACCCCACTGCCTTTTTGGTTGCAAACGGACGTGGCAGTCAATCCCGGCAACAGCGGTGGGCCCTTACTCGATAAAAACGGTCAGGTTGTAGGCGTGGTTACAGCCAGGTTTGAACGGCAAAGCCTGTTTGACCGGGATATCCAGAATATGAATTTTGCAGCCAACGCCCGTGGGCTGATCGCTTTTCTGGAGGATGCGGGAGTGCCTTACCACACCAAGCCGTTGATCCTGGACTCTGAGCTTTTACTGGGTGTCCGTGAGCTGACCCCTGAAGAGCTGGCCGCCCAGAAAGACCTGGAACTGGAGCGGATTGCCATGGAAAAGCAAAAAGAACAGGAGCGCATTGAGCTGGAGAAGCAGAAAGACCGGGAACGCATTGAGCTGGAAAAGGAAAAGCTGCGCCGGCAGCTCCTTGAAGCCATGGAACTGGATCAGCTCGATGCCGAGCAACAGAGAGAACTCCGTAAAATCGACTTCTCCTACCAGAAAAGGATACTGGAAAAGCAGAAAGCTGTGGAGCTGGAACGGCTGGAAAACCAACGCATCAGAGCACGCCTGGCGGTTGAAGAAGAGGCCTACAGGCTGGCACAAAAGGAACAGCTGCTGAAGGAAAGACGTAAGTCTTACTATGCGGGCCTTCCTGGCCGGATCGGTATACGGTTGGGCGGCGGAGCTCATTATTACCTGGGGCCATTGAATAGCATGGACATTGGGCAGCATACCGGATGGGTAGCCACTGCTGCGATCAATTACCGCTTTGATATTAACAGCCGGGACCGGGGGAGCGCATTGGGGGTATTTGCCCGTTTGGGCGGTTATCAGGATGGCACCTTCAGCCGCCTTGCTGATCATCAGGAGTGGCCGGCCGCTACCGGAGAAACGCCTCACTTATTTACGGAAGTGGAAGGAGGCTTCCTGATCAGGGAGTGGCTGCGGCTCAGTTATGGCAAGGGCCTACAACACCGCACTGAAACCGATAGTGCAGGTTCGCATCATTATCATGTAGCTACTATTGGCAGCGCTGCCCGGTTGTTCAGGCCTGTTGAGCTGGTCTTTAATGCCACCGGCCGTTTTGGACAAGCTTACCGTCAGCTTTCGCTGGCTGCTGAGCTCGGATTAGTATTCCGCTTTGGGATAGGAAAATGGTAAAGCACCCGTAACCCCAAAGCCATAGGTATCTAAAAAATTTCAACAGATGAGAACACGACGATCATTCTTTCGCGGCATAGTACCCCCTTTGTCAGATGTTTTCCTGCTTTGTTTATTACAATAGTCCGTGGCAAATCAGGCGGCAATTTT
>ENA-UENT01000741-UENT01000741.1-marine-metagenome-genome-assembly--contig:-NODE-741-length-14111-cov-4.294147_pt1 | contig 14111 bp, 6 predicted proteins | sample MGYA00237879_ERZ529330 | MGnify/ENA primary metagenome ERZ529330 (study PRJEB26372, sample SAMN05368345) | marine metagenome | biome: cultured habitat; feature: ocean water; material: water; isolation... | reverse complement strand
TAACCGATGGCCAATGTGGTTGTGCGGGAACACCATGCCCAACGGCGGGTCAGACCTGTGATGATGGCGATCCAAGTACAGAAAATGACATGACAGATGGTGAATGTGGCTGTGCAGGCACTCCTTGTACAGCAGAAGGAAAGCACTGTGATGATTATGATTGCAATACATATGATTATTATGACCCTAGCATCTGTGATTGCGTTTTCGAACCTATCACGCCTCCTTCTTGTGACGATTATAATGATTGTACAACAGACTATTACGACTCAGCGAATTGCCAATGTGTCAACGAACCTATTGACGACTTGAACTGTGGTGATGGCACTATTGACTGTGAAGGCCAAACCGAAGCAACTTATGATCCAGAGACAGAGCGTTATACCTTATATGCTGAGGGATGCTGGCATGATTGTCTACAACCAGATAGAGACGTGCATTTCTATCAAGAATTGTGCGGTGATGGCGAATTGATCGCTCATGTAGTTAGCATCACAGGATCAGGACATGCAGGTGTGGTGATGAGAGAAGGTTTAGATCCGGTGGCAAGAAGAGTCGGAGCCATGACTAAGCTTTATTCTAATTCAGTTCGCAGAGAATATCGTGAGGAATACGGTGCTCCGGTGCACCAGATGCCGGCTTTTAGACCAGGTGTAGAATGGTTTAGAATGATCCGCAATGGAAACCAGGTTAAAGTTTACACTTCCAAACGAGGAAATGTTTGGCGCCTGTTCTACAAGGTGACTTATCCAAACTTGGCTTCCTGCTTGAACGTTGGCTTGATGGCTTATTCTAGTAGTGGTTCTTCTGAGATTACAGCTGTGTTTGACAATGTACAGGTAATTCCTGCTGGCAGCAGCTTCGGATCTGTTGAAGAAGTCTTTATACCAGGTAAACTCTCCGCTGAGGATCAGGTCCTAGTAGAATATGGTCAGAATGATCCCCGGGTTCGCTTTGAGATAGCAGCTGATCAGATAAGTTCTGAAAAGTTAGCTGTTTATCCGAATCCTGCTAAAGAAGAGGCCTTTGTGGCAATTCCACAGTATGAAGGTACTCAACAGGCTGTCTTAGTCCTTTACAATAGTACAGGACAGGAAGTCCTGAGAAGACGAGTGGATACTGGTATTTCGCGTACCGAAATGATCCCATTAAGCGATCTTGACGCTGGAGTATATGTCCTTAGACTAATGATTGATGGCAAAAAAGACCTTAGCCAACGTCTAGTTATTAGTAAGTAAATAATAGAGCTACAGTACATGCAATAATGCATAAAGCTGGGGCCGACTGTTACAACAGTCGGCCCTTTTTTCTTTTGTTAGACGCGATTATGTTCATATAAAGTATCCCGAAAATAAATTCTCGCGTGCTCTTTAAATTTTATGTATTTTTTTTGTATGTTTGGTGAGTAAACGAAACTCTCTTCAAATTTTCTTGCATCAAACGGCGTAATAGCACAAACTTGTGAAAGTCTCCTCCAAGAAAGGATGTGCTGTATTTTAAACCCAAATTAACTTATACCTCTACCAGTCGTAACTAATGTATCCTCTAAGTATAGACTAGCTCAGGCAATAGTTGTCTTTAGCCAGTACGGTAATGCTGTATACTGTCGTTATCTCTGTGCTTTTAGACTCGGCTATGTCATGAGTTAGGGGCTTTATACAAATAACACTTCATTTTATCTACCAAGAGTTTAATGCTATCCGTTTCTGTAGTGTGGACCTACCTACAGAACAGAAATCCTATTTCCGCAGATTTTAATCCCAATGCTAACAATTGTTTTACAGCCTCGCTGTACTGGCATTTCTATGTTGATATACAAGGTGTCAGGACAGTATAAACTAAGCTTTATGTTTTTCCTATTTAAAACCAAATGGAAGGCTTCCAATGAACCTCGGTTTATCTATCCCTTCCCAAGAGACGCTCTTTACAATTACCTAATCTTCAACGATGGATAAGTTTATTAAGTAAATATTAATAAAGCACTATTGCTAAACCCCATTCCTCTTACTGTGCCAACAGTTAAGAGTGGTATTGTATTGTAATTACTTTCGTTATGAACAACAAGTACTACCTTTTAAACCCTAAGAAGTGGCAATCACTTCGAACGTCCCTATGCTTAGGTTTCCTTATTAGTATTCTATCGATCAATCAGCTCTCGGCCCAGGTATTTTGCGATAACTGTAGTGGGACAAACGGCCCCTGCGCCTTTCCCTCGATTGCAAACAATGATGATTTGGATGCTTCCTGCACCGGCATGAAGATCCTGTTTGTGATCGATGAATCTGGTTCGACCAATGGTTTTCAAACAGAGATCGAGGAAGCGGTGATGACCTTTCTGGAATCCTTGCAATGTGTAGGTGTCAACATGGCAGTAATCGAATTTAATGCCACAGCTCGCTACGTCAGGCCGACCTACACCTTAGTTGACGATGCTTTCATCGATGGGATGCAAGATTATTTTGATGATGATTTGTCTAGCACTTGGACCAACCAAATTTTTGAACCTTTGGACCAAGACAGTGATGGCGATACGGATAACTGCACTAATAGCAACCCATTCTGTGCAACGAATTGGCAAGCGGCCTTATTGGCAGCGGATGCCTTAAGTACTCCAGATCTAGTCTTGTTTTTCACTGATGGGGTTCCAACATCTTACTCCACTGGTAGCAATCCAAGCTTTAACAATTTGAGCACGGTCAGTATATGCGGCGATGGATCAAATACACAAAGGCCAGAGATTGTAAATGCTATGAAGCTGGCTAACAAACTAAAGAACGAAGGAGCTCACTTTTTTGCCTTGGGGATTGGAGCTTTCACTGGAGCGAATCAAATCCAACTAGAGCGAATCTCTGGTACCGATGGATACGACCCCAATGATGCCAATAGCAATATTCGAAACGCTGATTTCGCTGCTGATAGCTTTGATCAGTTGGCTGAATGTTTGGCCACCTTTGCGGATGACTTATGTGAATTTGATAGTGATGTGTCCGCATCAGACGGATGCCCAGGAGATGATGATGGGGAATTGCAGATCCAGGTGCCAGCGAATTTGTTACCAGTAACTTATACCTACGATGGCCCAGGAGGTAATGATGGTAACGGAAGCTCTAATACTTCTCCGATAACTATTTCGAACCTCCCTGCTGGTGCCTACGAAATTACAGTAGAAATCTCTTTAGGTAGCAATTGTACAAGAACCGAGACCTTTTTTGAAACCATTGGAAGTCAAGTCTGTTCAGGCACGCCTACCATAGATTGTCCCGATGATGTGACCTACGATTGTAATCCAACCCTTACCAACAATATTCCAGATGCCATCCCTGATCCAGCGGCTGAAATAGCAGCAGGTAATGTCACCGGTAATAACCCCAATTGCGATGTAATCATAACGCATGACGGTGATTCGCAAGTCATGCAGGATGCCAATGATGACTGCCTATTCTATATTATACGTACTTATCGCGTAGATAATAAATGTGGGGGAGGTACCAATACCTGTACGCAGCGCTTCGAATGGACAATCAGTGATCTTTCCCTATCTACTTGTCCAGCAGATGTAGATTTAGATGGATGTACCGATCAAACCACTTTAGACGATGCCTGGAGTAACTGGATTGCAGGATTGAATGGGATGAGTGCAAACAATGGATGTAATGCAGTATTGACATTTGACCCACCGATAAATACTTTGACTAAACCGAATATCTGCCCAAGTAGTCCTTATGAACAAGATGTAATTATTACAGCAGAAGATGACTGTCAGGAAGTTTCTTGTACTACTACTTTCACGTTGGCAGCTTATGCACAGGATTTAACTTTGGATGCTTGTCCTGATGATCCAAATCTGGATGGTTGTTCTACGGATGGAGACATTACCACTGCTTGGAATGATTGGATCACTGCCTTAGAAGCCATGGACGTGAGCGGTGGCTGTTCCCCTGTGATTACCTACGATCCTCCTTTGAATACATTGACACAACCAGATGACTGCGCATCCATCACTAAAGAAATCAGTGTGAAGGTGACGGCGACGGATTTGTGCGAAACGAAAGAGTGTACAGCGACCTTTACTTTGCAAGCTGCGCCTACGGATCTAGCCCTGGAAGCTTGTCCGACAGACCCGAACCTGGATGGCTGTTCTACGGATTCAGAGATTGAAACAGCCTGGGATGCATGGTTGCTAGCAGTTGAAGGCGTTGGTGCGACTGGAGGTTGTTCTCCTGTGATCAGTTATGATCCCCCACTGAATCAATTGGTTAAGCCCGATCAATGTGCAGATTCGAAGCAAGAGATCAGTGTCAAAATTACAGCAACAGACCTATGTGGCACGAAGGAGTGCACCGCTACTTTTACTTTGCAAGCCTATCCAGATGATCTGTCCTTGTCAAGCTGTCCGGAGGAGACGCTAGCAGGCTGTTCGACTCAAGAAGAGATAAATATTGCTTTTGCAGCCTGGATAGCTGATATCGAAGCGATGACAGTTGGTGGTAGCTGCAGTCCTACATTAAAGTATGAGCCTGAATTAAATACGCTAGTTGCTCCCACCCAATGTATAGGAACAGATGAAGTGGTCACAGTAAAGATCATGGACCTATGTGAGAGTGTAAGCTGTGAGGCGACCTTTACGCTTGAAGCACCACCAACCGATTTGGCCTTGGAAGCTTGTCCGACGGACCCGAACCTAGATGGTTGTTCTACGGATTCAGAGATTGAAACAGCCTGGGATGCATGGTTGCTAGCAGTTGAAGGCGTTGGTGCGACTGGAGGTTGTTCTCCTGTGATCAGTTATGATCCCCCACTGAATCAATTGGTTAAGCCCGATCAATGTGCAGATTCGAAGCAAGAGATCAGTGTCAAAATTACAGCAACAGACCTCTGTGAGACGAAAGAATGTACCGCTACCTTTACCTTACAGGCATACGCAGATGACTTAGTATTGGATGATTGCCCTCCAGCGGTAGAATTGGATGGTTGTACTTCCGATGCAGAAGTTGGCACAGCCTGGAGCAATTGGATATCGGAGCTTGAGTCGATGGAGGCTACAGGTAGTTGTGCATCAACGATAACTTATGATCCACCCTTGTCAGAGCTGATACAGCCTACCCAATGTGGTGCAGAAGATCAAGTTGTGAAGGTTAAAGTAACGGCAGCAGATCTCTGTTCGCAGAAGGAATGTACGACAAGCTTTACTTTGAAAGCCTACCCAGATGATCTTACCCTTTCAGATTGTCCATCCGATGAGGTTAGTGGTTGTTTGACACAGGATGAGATTGATGCTCGCTTCGATACGTGGATCGCCAATTTGGAAGCAATGATTTCTGGAGGGACTTGTCCACAAACTATCACTTACGATCCACCGCTTGATCAGCTGATTTCTCCGGAGAAATGTTCAGATGAAGACCAGGTTATTAAAGTAACGGTGACGGCTAGTGATCTATGTGAATCTGTAAGTTGTGAAGCAATCTTTACTTTGATTGTGGATGATGAGCCACCGGTGATTACAGATGCCATGAGTCGCGTTGAAGAATGCGGTCCTGGTGATGATGATGCTTTCCAAGCTTGGTTAGATAACAACGGAGGAGCAACTGCCACTGACAACTGTGGTGATGTGCATTGGAACTACGAGATCCTAGAATATGAGCCAGGATGCTGTAGTACAGGTGAGTGGAAGGTCAAGTTCACAGCAACAGATGATTGTGATAACAGTAGTTCCACTGTTGCACAATTTAAGATTGTCGACACTACCGCTCCAGAAATTGAATGCCCTGCTGACGTAACGGATATTCCTTGCGGTACGCCATTACCAGAGCCAGATATTCATGCTGTACACACCTCGGATAATTGCGTCTGTTCTGATGAGGTATGGGTTGAATGGGAAGGTGACGTGAGCAATCATGCAAGTGGATGCGAAGGAGATCCGATCATTATAACACGCACCTATCGTGCTACAGACGCATGCGGTAACTCTGATGTTTGTCACCAACGATTCATCTATCGCGAAGATATCGTAGATCCAATGATCACGGTAGAAGCAGCTGATGAAACGGTAGAATGTGATGGCGACGGTAATACCGCGGCACTAGAAGCTTGGTTAGAAGGTAATGGTGGCGCTGAAGCCACAGATGATTGCAACGATATCCGCTGGGATTATGAGGTTGTGGGAACCGAAGAAGGATGTGGTGGAAGCGTCGTATACACAGCGACCTTTACGGTCACCGATGCTTGTGGAAATGATAGCGAAACTACTGCTAACTTCATCATTGAGGATACGACTCCTCCGACTATCGACCTGGACGCGTCCGATAAGACCGTAGAATGCGATGGAGCAGGTAATGTAGCCGAATTCCAAGATTGGCTAGCCAATCAGGGTGGTGCTCAAGCCTCCGATATCTGTAGTGGTGTAGATTGGTCGTATGAGATCGATGAAGAAACCGATGAGTGCGGATTGACCAAGCGCTACAAAGTGATCTTCACAGCCACTGACGATTGTAACAATAGTAGTCAGACAATGGCCTACTTCATTATCGAGGATACGACTCCTCCGACGATGGACGTAGAAGCATCTGACTTGACGGTAGAATGCGATGGTGCTGGTAACCAAGAAGAATTGCAGGCTTGGTTGAACGCTCATGGCGGTGCACAAGCTAGCGATGACTGTGGTGATGTGAGCTGGACAATGCAAATCTCCGAGAAGATGGATGATTGTGGCAATACTGGTTACATGACCTTCATGTTCACTGCGAAAGATAAGTGTGGAAATGAAACACCGACAACGGCCACCTTCACGATCATTGATGAGACGGCACCTGAAATCACGACCCCTGCCGCGAATGAAGTCGTAGAGTGTGATGGTACTGGCAATGTCGATGCCCTGCAAGCTTGGTTGGATGACAAGGGTGGAGCTGAAGCTTCTGACATGTGCGGAGGAATAAGCTGGACCTACGAAATGTCCTCAGAGCCAGGTTGTGGCGGTACGGAAGTGATCACGGCTGTTTTCACGGTTACGGATGATTGTGGTAACCCGAGCCAAACTTCTGCAACCTTTACGATTGAAGACAATACCAATCCAGTGATAGAAGCCCCAGCTACAGCTGATATCGCTTGTGACGATCTACTCCCGGCTATTGATGATGCCGTTGTTTATGACGAATGTAGTGGCGTTACGGTCGAAAGCAGTATTGATCCGTACGAAGTTGATGTCTGCAACGGATACCAGGTAACTTACCGCTGGATTGCTACTGACGACTGTGGTAATAGCTCAGCAGCTACTTCTACTTTCAATGTGCTGCCGGATACGGATGCACCTGTGATTACCCCAGTACACCCAGCAATTGCTGACCTTCCAAATGGTGGTACATTGCCTCCAGTAGAGTGTAATAATGCTGATCCCGATTGGAATCCATTCACCATGACGGAGGATGCAGTAGAAGCATGGGATGATTGTTCTGGTGTAACAGTGACTTTCACTGATGAGTTAGTGGAAGATGGCTGTGATAGCGGAGCTGACTTTGTAAGTAAGTGGATCTGCACCTGGACTGCTACTGACGAATGTGGCAATAGTTCTAGTTACTCTGTATACATGTTGATTGTTGATACTGCACCGCCGGTATTCGATCAACAGCCAGAAGATGTGACCGTAGGCTGTGGAGAAATGCCTGATATGCCTGAAGTAACTGCACAGGACGCTTGTAGCGATGTGGAAATCAGCTACGCTATTTCTAGTAGCCCGGGCGAATGTGCTGGCGAACGAATGGTCATTAGAATCTGGACAGCAGAGGATGCCTGTGGAAACAAGAGTTATCTATACCAACGTATCCTGCAAATTGATACGGAGGCCCCAAGAATTATCTTGCGCGATGACCTCAATGACTACGAAGATGGTGATGAAATCTATGTGGATTGCGAAGATTTTAATGACTATATCTTCCTAGAAAGTGCGGCACGAGCCATGGATAATTGTGATGACGATCCAGAGATCAGTTATGACTTCAGGTTGTATTCACCTGAAAGTAATTGTGAAGCCAAGGGCTACACTAGAAAACTGGAAATTGAATGGACAGCTACAGATGGCTGTGGAAACGCTACTACACTTGGTCTGACCATTTATGGAGTAGATGAAACAGCTCCAGTCTTTGATGAGGCTCCAAGTATAATCTGTGCTACTAGCGATAATATTCCAGCGGCAGAAGGCGTAACTGCAACGGATGCCTGCGGAGCGGTTGATCTCAGTGTGAGTGATGCTGATGCTAGTGACTGTGATGACGGTTCAGTAATCGAACGTACCTGGGTTGCAGTAGATAACTGCGGCAATACGGCTGAATTCGTCCAGATGATTGTACTGGATGACGAAGCTGCGCCAACGATCACTGTGAACCACCCAGCCTTCGAAGGCGCTAGTAGCGGTGACGAAGTTGTCGTTCCTGCTGACTGTGCTTCGGGTAATGAGTATGCCCTACCAGATATTGCTAACCTCATCGAGGTAACGGATGCTTGTACCGGAGACGGAGAAGCAACGATCACTGTTGCACTAGATGAAGAGGGTAGTTGTGAGGTAGGTTTCTTGTATGCCTTGACATTGACCATCGAAGCCGCTGACGCTTGTGGAAATACGACCACAGCTACTTACTTACTGAAGGTACAGGATATGGAAGGACCAGATTTTACTGGAACGCCTGCAAGCCTGACCTTGGATTGTGGAGAAGCTTACCCTGATCCGACAGTGGTAGATGCCTGTGGAGGCTTGATATCCCTATCTGTAGAAGACAGTGGTGATCCAGATGTTTGCAATGCAACAGGTGATCCGATGATCAGAACCTGGACAGCGGAAGACGCCTGTGGAAACATTAGCACCTTTGTACAGAGCATCTATATAGTCGACAATACACCTCCAGTATTTGTAGGTTTGCCAGATGATGAATGTATCGAAGATGGTGTGATTCCAGATGCTCCTGAGGTTACGGCGGTAGATGATTGTGATGGCGAAGCAGCAGCAGTAGAAATGGTTGAGACGGTTGAGAATGGCGACTGCGGTCAGGTTGTCACGAGAACCTGGACTACTACTGATGCCTGTGGAAATGAGGCATCCGCAGTTCAGTACTTGATCGAGACAGATACGGAGGCACCAAGCATTGAGTTCATACATCCTGATTTGGATCACCTAAGCTCTGGCGCCACTTTGGAGATGAGCTGTGTGAATTTCCAGGACGACAATGTACCGGATTATGATGCTAGTGCTGTGTCAGTTAGTGATAACTGTGCTGCAGATATAGCCGTAGGCTTTACTTACGAGTTAGTAGGCCTGGGCGACTGTCTGACGGATGGATACCTCGAGCGTTACAAATTGACTTGGACAGCAACCGATCCTTGCGGAAACAGTAGCTCCGTTGAACTCTACGTGAACGCGATCGACAACAGCCCACCTGTGGTATTTGAACGGCCTGCTAGCGTAGTTAACTTGTACTGTGACGAACCTATCCCAGCACCAATGGAGCTGTTTGTGGTAGATAATTGCAGTGGAGTGACGGTAGACTATGTAGAAGAAACGACTTATCCTTCTCCTGGCATGACCGCTATTGGCCGTACCTGGACAGCAACGGATGATTGTGGAAACACTGAAATCGTTACGCAATGGATTAAGATCCAGGATTACGAACTGGAATGTCACTTTTTGAACTACGAAAATGAAGTCACATGTGGAAGTGATGACAATACCATCACTGTAGCAGTGACGGGTGGAACGGCTCCGTATACTTATCAATGGGATTTAGTTGACTGTGATGGAATCATGGTAGAAGGTATGGATGGCCCAACGCTAACCTTCCTTGCTGGCTTCACACCTCTAAATTTCGTAGTGGAAGTAACGGATGCCAACGGCTGCTCTACCACCTGCACCCTAACGGTACCTTGTTCTAAGGACAAAGGCAATCATTCAAGCCAAGGAGTTGGGGTAGGGCTCGGCAATGGCGGTGGATTGGGTAACGGACCTGGTCCAATTCGTCCTGGTGGTAATTTGGTCGTCTTCCCGAATCCAAGTACTGGTCAATATTACTTGCAATTTGAGCACTCTTTTGACAAGCCAACCCGAATCATTGTCCAGAATCTAATGGGACAACATGTTCAGGTGACCAAGTTCGACTACATTACCGCTGAACCCATTCAATTGGATATCACGGAATTGCCAGATGGAATGTATACCATTATGGTTGAAGTAGATGGAGTGATCAATTCTGCTCATAAAGTGATCAAAGAGCAATGAGAAGCTAAATAATATCAATTTATGCTAACTTTTCAGGAGGCCGGGGAACATCCCCGGCTTTCCTTTTTTGTAATCTTTATGTCTAAATCCAACTTAGAACTTGGTCTGCAAGAATAAGGGAAATACTTTTGTATCATCTGAAGCAATATGAAAGCAATTCTTTCCATATTACTATCGCTCCTGGTGTTGGTCTGTGCGACCAGCAAGGCCTGGGTATATATCGCTTTCAAATTAAATCAGACCTACATCGCGGCCGAATTGTGCGAGAACCGCTTCGAAACCCTGGTATTATGTAGTGGGACCTGTTATCTCGATAAACAGTTGGAAGCCCTTGATCAACAAGAGCAACCATCGAATTCTGCACAGCAAGTAGAGACCAAAGATTTTCATTTTCCATCTTTAATGCAGCAAGAACGAGGTATCGAAACTATCTCGGTAGCTCAAGAAGCTTACTCGATCATTGATTGGCAATCTGCTGCTTACACCGCTCAATTACTCAAACCTCCCCGGCAGTTAATCTTTTCCTGACCTTTTTGGTCCTCTTTTCTTGTATTAAATCAATAATGAATCTATGTCGCAGGCAAGGCTATTACATGTTCCCTATTTCGCTACAGTAGGTAGATGATGCTCATAGTAATTAGACTAAGATATCCTCTTAGAATGAGCAGGCAGATTAGCCAGCAAGAAGAGTATAACTGTATGCGCGCTGCCCGGCAAAACATTGTTTGATGCGTTGTGCTTGAGTTGATTGCTCAACCAGCTTAGCAAGTTTTGTTAAGCTAGCCCTCTTTGAGCCACTGGCTCAAGCCAACCCAGAAGCGTTCTCCCGACTGGAAGGTCGGGACAGGTTATGCTGACTTCCTGTCTGCCGCCAGGTAGATCTTCGGCGATTGTAAGAAAGTCAGTCGCCGAAGGCAATTTTAAGGGGAAATTCAAATCTGAAGAGCATAAACCATTAATAGAAACAGGTGAAACACGGCTATACAATCAGCATGCTACGAGACCAAAAGCTATTGCTAGCTGTTAGCCTGAAGGCTATGGTGTTTACCACCAACCACAGAATTCTTTGACCCAACCTTAAGACTATTTCTTCACCACAACTTTCCCTTCAATCTCATCCACCATACGAATCAACTCAAGATCCGCATTGTAAACCGCATTGAATGCAAAGACCTGCTTACGCATAATGTACTGGTAGATTTGCCAGTCCGTTGGAGGAGTTAAGATGTTTGGGATATCCTCGTATTGAACCCATTTTAGAATGCCTTCATCACAAGGTGGAGGATCTTGGAAAGGGATATCAGCTACGTAAATGTTGCATTGCCAGTTGTAGGGACTGGGAGAGCTTTCAATAAGTACCCCTGCATATTGTAGCTGATCTAGACTAATCCCTGTTTCTTCCTTGGTTTCGCGGAGTGCAGCAGTGTAAGGATCCTCAAAGGGTTCCAATTTGCCACCGACGGGCACCATTTTACCTATATGAGGATTCTTAGCGCGCTCTAGCAGAAGAAAAGACTGTTCATGCCGGAGCACGATCATGGCGGCCGAACGTTTTAAGCCGATGGGCACTTTTGACATAAGGATCTATGCTTATTAATGATTTTCAAGAAGCTTGTGTCCGCTTAAGAACAGTAAAGGAGGGCAGAATGTTGTAACATGCTTTTGGAACATTTCCATACGATCATGAAAGCATTTAACTCTTTAACCCTTACCTGTTTTTTCTGCTGTATTTTTCCGCTACAGTTATCGGGACAAGAATACCCGAAAGCAAGCCTACGGAACGGTTTTGAACTATCGAATTTGTTGATCCCAGTAGAAGACATTAGGCAGGGTGGTCCACCTCGAGATGGCATTCCTGCCATTGATCGTCCACAGTTTATGAGTGCGGAGTTTGCCGACTTTTTGGGAGCGCAGGAATACGTACTTGGGCTTTATCACAAGGGAGTAGCGAAAGCCTATCCCATTAAGATCATGGACCGACATGAGGTGGTTAATGATCGGATTAAGGGAGAGGCCTTAGTGATCACTTACTGTCCACTCTGTGGGAGCGGCATAGTTTTTCAAGCGGATGTAGAAGGCCAGAGGTACAGTTTTGGTGTGTCTGGTCTCTTGTATAATAGTGATGTGCTCTTATATGATAGAGAGACCGAGTCGCTCTGGTCGCAGATTGAAAACCAGGCAATCTCAGGGCCTTCCTCAGGAAAGCGACTGAAGATGTTACCTACCCAGTTTCTCACTTGGGCTCAATGGCAAGCCCAATACCCCAATACACTGGTACTCACTCCAGATACGGGCTATCGGCGAGACTATGATAAGAAAGCTTACGCAGGGTATGAGGGGAGCACGAAACTGTATTTCCCAGTAGCACACGAAAGTAAAAAACTCAAGAAAAAGGAAAGGGTGTTGGGAATAACACTTAAAGGTCAACACAAGGCTTATTCTTTGAAGAGATTAGTTAAGATAGGACGATCCTTTCAAGATACTTTGGCAGGGCAACAGATTTGGGTGAAATATGATAAAGAAGCTGGTATAGCTCAATTTACCAATGCATCAGGGGAGGAGATACCTAGCGTCTCACTGTACTGGTTTGCTTGGTACGCTTTCCATCCAGATACAGCAGTTTTTAATTGAGAATGTTGAATGTTAAATGAAGAATATCAGAGCTTGGGGCGAAAAAAAGACTGTTGGAAGGTGGGGTGAGGGTGTCCTTGGAAATGAAATCATTGAGGCAGGTGATTTAAGGAACCAATAAGCAACTTCCTGTTCTTTTGGGACATGATCATTCTATATATGATACTTTGTTCTTTTGGATGTAGCTACTTATCGGCTCCTTTTGCGATCGTTTATCCTCTAAATCGCAATACCTTCTGGCTTACACGGTAGGACACTTTCCCGAAAAGAAAGCTTAGACACAAACCGATAGGTAAACCAATAGTCATACTGTTGATGATGAAACCGAAATATAGGCCCAGCACTAATCCCAGTATCATCCACATTCCAAAAAGAGATTTCGGATTTGCCAAAAAGTTCATCATTTTAGCTTGATTTAAGTATTGTTAAAAAGTTTTTATTGCTTGTTTTTCTCTTTTGAGAAAATTTCAGTTAAAATTTAGCGCAAAAAAAGCGCTCGTTCGAAAAATATAATTGCAAAATTCCGTAAAAATTAATCACTAAACAAAATAATTATTGGTTAGTTGTGCAAAAAAGGTGAAAAAGTGCATTTTTTTGGTGGGAAGTGATCGTATGGAGGATGAGATCGTAGAGGACAGCCTAAATTATCCACTAAAAAGTGGTTAAATATTTGACCATTTTTACAAAAACCTTATCTTTGCGGTCTTGAAAAAAAATTATTATGAAAAAAGATACGCATCCTGGCAATTATAGATTTGTGGTATTTAAGGATTTCTCGTCTGATGACGCATTCCTTACTCGTTCTTGTGCACCAAGCAAGGATACCATCGTATGGGAAGATGGAAAAGAGTACCCATTGGTTAAACTAGAGATCTCTAGTTACTCTCATCCTTTCTATACTGGTAAAATGAAGTTTGTTGATACTGCGGGACGTATTGACAAGTTCAATAAATTCTCTAAGCCTGACACAGAGTCTTAGAAAAACTTTTGCAAAAAAGTTTGAAAAGTCCCCTTCGGCTGGATCCGAATGGGACTTTTTTGCGTACAACGACTTGATTGATTCTCCCCAAATACCCCATTGATCCCAATTAATATGGCCCATCTTATCCTTTTCGATAACGAAACCCGAGACAATTTCCTCCCACTTGCCTACACTAGACCTGTTTGCGAACTAAGGGTTGGTATCTTGACGATTCGGGAAAAGTGGGAACGCAGCCTTGGCGGC
>ENA-UENT01000740-UENT01000740.1-marine-metagenome-genome-assembly--contig:-NODE-740-length-14124-cov-3.200979_pt1 | contig 14124 bp, 7 predicted proteins | sample MGYA00237879_ERZ529330 | MGnify/ENA primary metagenome ERZ529330 (study PRJEB26372, sample SAMN05368345) | marine metagenome | biome: cultured habitat; feature: ocean water; material: water; isolation... | reverse complement strand
CGGATGAACAGCATATTCCAACACCTGTACCAGGGCTCTTCCATTGTGATAGGCCCCTTTCCATTGGTGCGCCTTAGCTTGCTGTGCAGCTGCTGGGGATTCATCTAGACCTGCATTGTACCATCCACCATGCTTGGGATCGATGAGGTAATCTTGCATATAGACCCACATATTCCGAAAAGCTTCTGGGTAGACATTTTCCTCCGGGTAGAGGCGAGAGAATAGAGCTAGAGCATGCCATGCCTCGGCCTGAGCCCACCAACTTTTATGCCGATCAAGCACCTCAATTTCTCCCTGATTCTGGAAGTAGTATCCCTTGTCGAATATCCCTTGAAATTCCTCTTCAAAACCGGTGGAAAGGCTATGATCTAACATCCGTTTGGAAACCTCCAGAGTTTTTGGATCAGCTTTTCCGCCCTGCCAAACGGATGCCGCCTCGTACAAGAGGAAAGCAGTTTCAATGTCGTGCCCAAAGGAAACATGATCGTCATAGATATGATCCAGGATGAATTGCCGGCTAGAGTCGCGGTAATCTACAGCGGACCAGTCGTTGGTAAAATAAAGCTGCAGGCTACCATTTTCTTTGACGAAACGATCGCGCACGATGGATAACATTTCTCCCAAGCGCTCCTTCACCTTCGGCAGAGGAAGGACCTGATAGGTGTTAGTAAGGGCTTCCAATAAATGGATACTGGTATTTTGCCCCTTCCATTTTCCATCTCCCCATCCTTTTTCCTTCGCGGAGGCATCATTAAAACGGACCCAATTATGGTACCCGCCCAATTCCATGTCATGGGCATGTTCTTCCAACCAATCAAAACTGCGCTCTACCCAATCTAATACGATGGCTTCTTCATTTATCTTGGCATATTCTGACAGGGCATAAAGGGCAAAAGCATTGGCATAGGTTAGCCGAAAATCCTTGTCTGCTTCTCTTTTTGGCCAATGCAGATGAAAACCTCCTCTTTCTTTTTCCCATAAAAAATCGGTTAGGAATTGAAAGCCATGTTCGGCCGCTGTTAGAAGCTCAGGTCGACCCGGATAATATTGCGCCAAACGAGCAGCAGTCCATAATCCACGTGCCTGGGTCACTAGCATCTTTGGTTGTTCCTCCGCTTGAGACCAGTCATATTCGAAGTTGGTCCAATAGCCTCCATGGATCGTATCTACAATTCGAGGGTACCAAAGTGCAACCAAATCGTCTAATTCTTGTTTGATCTCCGAGGTGGGAATACCCAGAATTTGTTCTACATTGGGATTTGATCTCGGTGTCTGACAACAAAATAGGCCCAATCCTCCCCCAACCAATAGCCAGATTAAGATAGTCTTTCGATACATAAAGGCTTCTCGTTTTTCTAAAAATAGGACTTCTTTCCATAGGGTAGGTATGCAATTGCCGCTAAAAAATTTAGCGAGCCTGGGATATGGTATGCGATTGCCTCTGTCTAATGATGGATGAGGCTTTTTTGACAGCCAACACACATATAAATTGAATTCAAGAGACTAAGTAAGCTATTTGGTCTACATTTACTGAACCATCTTTAAGCACGAACACCCACAGTATGCGAATCTTTCTCCGACTGTTCTTAACCACCGTATGCGCGCTTTGGCTTTCTGTCCTTATTGGCCAAAATACCGTACCTGATATTCCGATCACAGCTGTCTACAATGACCTGACTGTCCAGGAAATTATGGCCGATCTTGAACAAAGGACTCCCTTTAAGTTTTACTTCCAAGAGACGGACCTACCTAATGAAAGGCAGAGTTTCACCTTTGCACAGACGTCCCTTCAGCAAGTTCTGGTCCAACTACTGGCCGGCAATGATCTTAGTTTCCTCAACTACCGAGACTACGCAATTTTCATTGTACCGAAGGAATTTATAGCCTCCTCTTTTTCCTCAGATTTCTATGTTGCATTAGAAAACAGTATTCGCGGAGCTGATGCTCTTGCAGAAGGGCAACCCGACCTAACCGTAGGTCAGGTGGAAAGCTTGGAAAGCAATGGGAAAGCTATTGTCAGCGGTCAAGTACTGGATGGCACGACTGAGGAGCCCATTATAGGGGCAACAGTTTTCTGGAAAAACCTCAATCAAGGCACGGCTACAGACGTTGATGGAAATTTCGAAATTGAAATCGAAAGTGGGCGTCACGAATTGATGATTCAATATGTCGGTTTTGATGACTTTACTAGATCGGTGGCAGTGATGGGTAGTGGTTCTTTAAATGTACAATTGGACAAAGCAGCTATCGAACTCAAAGAAGTACTAGTGCGGGCAGAGGCCGCCAATGTAAATATTGAAAGTGCGCAAGTCGGGGTAGCGAGATTAGATGTCAAATCCATCAAGAAATTACCGAGTTTCCTTGGAGAAATTGATGTGATCAAAAGTCTACTGTTGCAGCCCGGAATTAGTACCATTGGTGAGGGCGCCATTGGATTCAATGTACGAGGAGGAGAAGTAGATCAGAATCTCTTAATGCAAGATGAAGGTCTACTATTCAATGCTTCTCATGCCTTGGGTTTCTTCAGCACATTGAACCCAGAGTTGATTAGCTATGTAACTTTGTACAAGGGCAATATACCCGCTCAATTTGGCGGTCGTTTAGCTTCGGTTTTGGATGTAGAAATGAGAGATGGTAGTTTCCAAAATTACAAAGCACAGGGTGGACTAGGACTGGTAGCCAGTAAAGTAAATCTGGAAGGGCCAATCGTAAAAGGTAAATCATCCCTTATTCTTGGTTTTAGGAGTAGTTATTCAGACTGGGTACTCCGGCTAATCCAACTACCGGAAGTAAAGCAAAGCTCCGCCTCCTTTTACGATCTCAATCTTAGGTACACCGATAAAATTAATGATCGGAACACCATCACTTTTTCCCTCTATTCGACTCGAGATGACTTCGCCTTCAACAATCAATTCGGGTATGAATATGGGACCCAGATGGCACAGTTCACCTACAAAAAGATCTTTTCCGATCGCCTTTTTTCACGCCTTTCCGTTACCGCCAGTCGATATGAAAGCACACAGCTAGATCTGGATGGCACCGATGCCCAAGAACTAGACAATAACGTGACCTACTACAAGATCAAGGAGTTGCTCACTTATAGTGCTGACAACGATCTGGAATTAAACGCCGGGATTTCTTCTATCCTCTATCAAGTTGACCCGGGCGATCTGCGACCTAGAGGAGAGCTTTCTCAAGTGAAAGCTAGAAGCGTTGAACAGGAGCAGGGACTAGAATCCGCTCTATTTCTCAATGCCAATTGGAATGTCTCACCTGCCTTTGCCCTGTCTGGCGGCTTACGGCTCGGGATGTATAACGCCCTAGGCCCAGGGACCTTCTACGAATACGAAGACCCTGAAAATCCCAGACTAGTCAACCTCAAGGATTCCAGTTTTTTCTCTGGTGCGAAAGTGGTGGCCACTTATACTAGCCTCGAGCCGCGCGTGTCTTTCCGCTATCGCTTGAGTCCACAGGCCTCGATTAAAGGTGGGTATAGTCGAACAGCCCAGTTCATCAATTTAATAGCCAATACCAATACACCTACCCCGAGCAGTCAATGGCAATTGAGTAATAAGAATATCCGGCCATTACGGTCTCACAACTTCTCGGTTGGGTATTTCCTTAATTCTCGAAACAACAATTGGGAATTCTCCACCGAAACCTACCTGCGCTATATCGATGATCTATTTGATTACCGAGACTTCGCAGAGTTAACCGCCAATGAATTCCTTGAAACGCAGTTACTTACAGGCATCGGAAGAGCTTATGGACTGGAGTTAAGTGCCAAGAAAAAACAAGGGCGCTGGGACGGATATCTGAGCTATACCCTGTCCAGAACCGAAAAACAGGTTGAAGGTATCAATCAAAAAAATTGGTTCCCCAGTAATTTTGATAAACCCCATGATGTAAGCCTGGTCTTTAATTTTCACGTCAATCGACGAAATACCTTAAGCTTTAATTTCATTTACGGGACAGGAAGGCCGACTACCGCACCAATCGGCTCTTATGTGGAAAGTAATGGTCTGGTTGTTCCCATCTACTCTGATCGCAATCAATTGCGGGTACCAGATTACCATCGCTTGGACCTAGCCTATACCCTGGGCAAAGGATACAATCTTACTCGAAAAATCAAGACCAGTTGGACCATATCCTTATACAATCTCTATAGTCGGCAAAATGCATTTTCCGTCTTCTTTACCCAACGTCCCTTCCAAGCCCCAGTGGCCAATAAGCTAGCCATCCTTGGAAATATCTTCCCAGCGCTCACCTTTAATTTTGAAACCTTATGATCCGGATCAAACAGTTCCAAGTGTACTTGGCCTCAGCCCTACTACTGGGCCTTTGGGGATGTCTAAGTGAAATTGACTTGCCTGCCCCTCCTTCTGACGCAGAGAATGTAGCTATTACAGCTACCTTGCGAAAAGACGAACCATCAGTGCTTGATGTACGAGTGGTACAGGTCGACAATTTCAGTGGCTTTAGTGCTCCAGTCCCCATTGATAACGCCATCATTTTTCTAAAGGACGACCAAGGGAATGAATCCTTCGTCCCTTTAAGGTTCTCTGGCCAATACCAACGTGTTTTAGAGGAAGGCGAAAGTGAGGTCGTTGTGGAGCCGGGGAGATCCTACCAGTTAGAAGTCAATCTTGGTCAAGGCCGCGTCTACACCTCCGAGTTAGAACAGCTCAGTGCTGTACCTGAGGCAACGGCTATAAACTACTCCGTAGAAACCCGCGAAGCTATTAATGAGACTGGGAATATAGTGGATCAGAACTTTGTGCGTTTCTTCATAGATACCCCCCTGCGCGTTAACGGGTCCAATTCGAAGGCGGTCCTCAAATGGGATATGGAAGGTGTGCATAAGATCGTGGAAAGCGTACCAGCAGATGTCCAAGTCCCCAACCAGCGGACCTGCTATGTATTCGAAGATCTTCAGTTGGAACGGCCTGTGGTCTTTAATGGCAATGAAAGTGGTAAAGAGGTCCTGCAAAGACAATTCATTATTGAAGAAAGAATCGATAGTCGATTTGCTCAAGGTTTTTACCTCGTGGTACGACAGCAGTCCATTACCGAAGGAGCCTTTGATTATTGGGAAAGCATCCGGAAGGTAGTGGATCGTTCCGGGAACTTCTTTGATGAGCCTCCTGGAAAGATCAGGGGAAACTTTTCAAACTTGGAAAATCCGGCTGAAGATGTCTTTGGGTATTTTAGTGCGGTTCAGGAAGATACGATCAGGTTATACATTCCGCCTTCCGCCTTAGGTTTGACGATTTTTCCGGAGTGTCCATCGACAATTCCAGCGGGACAAGACCCACCTCGTGCCTTCTGCTTTGATTGCCTGCTATTGAGGAATAGTACCACCCAAAAACCCGATTTCTGGATCGAATAGCCCTAAAGCACCGTAACTATGTCAACTAGATATTTTTCGCCTATACTATTGTTGTGTTTGTTTCTCATGCCCGCTGCAGATTTGCAGGCTGAGCAGCTACTGATCCAATTAGATAAGCCGTTTTACACAGCAGGAGATCCCATGGCTTACCAGCTATTTTTCCCAAAGAGTTTTCAAGGAAAAAATCTGGCGCTAAAAGTGGCTTTGTATCATCCTGATGGCCAAGTGGTCACCGAACATTTCCTCAAAACAGATGGCAAACTAGGAGCAAATGGACATTTGAAGATCCCGTATGATCTACCTTCTCAGGCTTATCACTGGTTACTGCTTGGCACGCAGAAGGACGGTAAAGAGCGTGTTAAATTAGGAGAATTATTGCTGCCGATTTACAATGACTTGTCTACTGCACCCGCTCCTACTCAACTACCTACACTCGCACCCAATGGGAAACCATCAAGTCAATTATCTGTGGACTTGAAACTCTTAAACCGAGAAACGAATCGTGGAGATAAGGTTCAGGCCATGATCGCCGTACAAGATCAGGCTGGCCAAGGGGTCGATGGTACACTTTCTATCACGGTTAAAGATGCATCACTATTGTCTATGGGTACCGATAGAGAACTTTCAACCTATCATCTGTCGATGCCAGACGGTGTTGCTGAGCTATTATCCGAAGAGATACATATACTGGGACAAAGCTTTGAGCTAGATGGGCAGACCTTCCAGTCCGCTATACTTTGCGCTTATATCCGAGAAGAGAATCAATTCTTTTGCACTAATTCTGAATCAGATGGCCGCTTCAGTTTAGTACTCCCAGAAATCCAGGGCATGCGTCATATTCAATTTATGGACTATCAAAGAAGCGATTTAAAAGTAAAGCTGTCCGATAATATTAGCCTTAATTCTGGAGTCCGAACTGACACCAAGCCTTCCCTGGCGACCTACCTCAATTGGAGTAGGCTTCGAAAAAAAATCTATCAGTTTTACGGAACAATTGAGTCCCCCATAAATGCCATTCCTGGCAAGCTTAAGGCAGAAATATTCAAACCTGACCAAAGGTTTGTAATGGCCGAATATACACCTTTTGAAGACTTAACTATCTTCTTCAATGAGATCGTTACTCCCTTCAAACTGAGGGAAAAGGGCAAACGCGGCTACGTGGCCAGAATGTTCAATCCCACTCAACAAATTAGGCAGTTCTACAAGGGAAGCCCAGTCTTCATAGTGGACGGTCATTTGACAAAAGATGCTAGTTTTATCTATCGCATCCCCATCGAGAAGATTGACACGATTGATCTCTACTTCTATCCACAATCTCTACAACCAAAATTTGGCCCGATTTCCAACAGTGGCATGGTTATCATAAAGACGAGCTTGAATCAACTAGATCTACCGACCACTGACGCCAATAACATCTTTACCGTGTCTTTACTGAAGGAATCATTCGCACGCTCAGAGATGGCCGCTGAAGCCCAGGAGCAAGTTAAAATCGGTCCTAATCTATTGTGGTTAGCCGATCAAGTTATCTCTCCTGCGGGTACCTATCAATTGGATTTTCAGCATGGGGATGACCTTGGGACCTTCCTCATTGAAATTGCCGTTCAATCGAAGGAGGGACAAACGGCTACCTATACCCAGTATTATGAGGTGGCTAAATAACCTCCCCCTATGATTTGATGATCTTACGTAGTTCAAAAGCACCTCGGTCATTTTGGAGCTTGAGCAAATAGTAACCAGTTGGCAGACCGGAAAGGTCTATTTCTGCTCTACCTTGAAAATTTCCTTGCCTTAGTGTCCTTCCAAATGCATCGCGCAGTTGAAAGGATAAGGAAGCCGGATAATCACTGCGGAGAAAAATATTGCCGCTGGTCGGATTGGGGAATACCTTCACGGGAAAGCTTCCTTCTCTTTGTTCCAATGAATTCACCAGCGTCGGATCAACATCAGTTATCTGAATATTATCAAACCATAGGCGTGCCCCTCCTAAAGCTCCTTGCTCCGCCACAATTTCTAAGAGGTCAATCCGCGACCAATCGAAAGCTCCAATTGGATTGTGCCAGGTGCCATCCCAAGCCCCGTGTTCTACAAAATCACTAAGCTTCAAATGCAGATGCTGCCAAGTATTATCCCAGTTGACTTCATCGTCAATGGTCATGCGGATGCGCCAAGGAAGATCGTCAGGCCCTTCAGAGTCCGTATCGATAAAGCGAATATCAAAGGAAGTACCCGGTGTATCTCCTTTGATGTAGAAATCCAGCGCAAAGTCTTGACTGACGAGATAAGATAAATCTCGATTGGGCTGGAAATCAAAGCTGATGGATTGATATTGATTGGCTCCGGTCCAGAATAGACTGTAATCGTCGTTATGGGCAGCTAGCTGATTGTAGAAATCTATTTCTCCTCCGCTATGACCAGCTGAAACGATCCGTTCACCGATAAAGTCGGAATACACGAAGAAGCCCACGGAATCAGGCTTTATTTCGAAAGGTGTTTGTTCTGGTACATTCATTCCCAGGGCTCCAACTAAATCCGTATTGAGATCATGCTCAAATAGTCCGCTTCCTCCTGATTCAAATAGTCCGAAACCACCATGGTAATCCCAGATCGTCCAAGCGATGTTTTTTTCTTCAAGGTATTGCCGAACCTGCTCATACCAAAAAACACGATCTGGCTGGCTACTATTCGGAATATACACTCCAAATTCACCGCAATAGATCGGGACGTTTCTAGCTTGTTGGAAATCAACAGCAATATCAATCAACTCCTTGACCTTACTAATGGTACCATCAGCATTATAATTATTAAAGGCCGACTGAATCCAACTCCCGTTCAGGGAAGCAGGGAAAGCCGGCATGTTTTGGGCGTCAAAAGGAAAAGGCACATCGGCTAGTGGGACCATTGATGGACTAACCCAGCTTGCTCCCTGGTGCGTGAATACAAAAGGATCGTAAAAGTGAAAGGTATAAAGCAAATTATCGTCCTCGTAAATGGGCATTACAGACAGATTGTTGTAGCTATTCCAGGAAGCAGGACCAACCACGATGGTATGCTTGTCATCTACGGTACGGATTACCTCCACTACCTCTTGTTGAATGCTATTCCACAGTTGATCAGATATTCCGTGTGGCTCGTTTAATACCTCGTACATCACGAAATCGGAGCGATCTTTAAAGTGAGTGGCCATTTGTTCCCATACCTTAATCAAAACATCTCCAATATTTGGGTCCGTATTCTCTGCAGGATCGAAGGTATGGTTATCCAAAATGAGATACATCTCCAGCTCCTCTGCCCAATCAACAGCCTGGTCCAAAAAATTCAAGAAGAGCGGATCCAAGGTATAGTTTGGTGCTCCATCTGTCATGAAATGGAGGTTTATCGGAAGTCGGATAACGTCACAGCCAAGTGACTGAATATTTTCAAAATCTTGCTTGTTGTATTTGGTTAGCTGAATTTGCTTAGCAGAGCCGACTTGAAACCAGTTGGTAAGATTTACCCCTTTGGTGAAGGGAGCGGTTTGCCCAAAGCCCGAAAGGCCGTAGATCAGCAAGATGGACAGGAATGTAATTCGCATAGATGAGTTTTAAGGTAGAATTTATCGGAGATACCGTAGACAGGTCGCCATGGCTTAATGGGACCTGCCTGGATAACATTGCCTAAATTAAGATATTAGGATAAACTCAGGCTAGCTAGGGTTCTTTTTTTTGGCCCAGCTTTCTTGTGGAGCTACTCTTTGCGCACCAGAATAGCCCAATCCGAACCTTCAGATGCCGGTGCTAATCCTAGGGAAACCATACCACCCCCTTCTACAGTTTGGATACTGCCCTTTTGTAAATCTCCTCCAGATCTCGGGTTGTACCAATCTATTTGAAAAGTGCCGGTTTGCTCGCGCAGATCCAAATTAACAGCCCCACCAAAAGGTAAATACACGGCGTAGATTTGCCCATCCTGTCCCAGGCAGTAATTCTGATCTCCCTGAGCCAGGGATGGTTTAGGCTCCATCTCCCCTATGTCTAAATGCGTGTTGAAGAAATGAAGAGCGTGTCTTGTAAAATCCCAAACTCTATCTCGGGATCTCCAATCTTCACACTGTAGATCATTATTGTGGTTGCGCCAGCCAAAGTACCAGTCTACTCCACCGCCTCCAGCCATCAGATTGCCCCAAAGTACTTCGGCCCTTACACTATCCTGATTATTGTCGAGGCGATCATCAGGATCTACTCCTCGGGAATGGTGTCCAATCTCATCAATGGTGATTATCCAAGGCTTTTCGGTTTGGGCAGATTTAGCCAGCCAATTCCTCGTATCCATATAGGAAGTCGACCGGTTGGCAATTTGCATAGACATGCCATCTAGGTATGGGAATCCCAACAAGGGATCAAAGAGTTCATCCTTTTCATGTTGTTGCGAGTGAGTATGAATGACAAGATAGTTCTGATAAGGATCGTGTGTCTTAAGATATTTTGCCATCGCCTTTCGCTGTTCATTGCTTTGTCCATTGGGAGTCCAAGGCGCAGGGCCGTTTTCTTCTCCTAAATTCCAGGTTACCTTCATATGATGAGCAAAGCGTGCGATTAACTCCCGATAATATAGCTTACGCTCTAATTTGGTATCGCCATCATCTAGGAGCTTCTCATTCTCTGTCTCCTGGGTAACCATATGGATCATCAAGCCCAGTTGATCCATATGATCGAATATGATTTCCCATTGATCCAGCTTACTGCAATCAAATCGATATCGTTCATCATACCCGGTGTATGGCCAAACATCCTTACCATCCCCTCCGATATTCATGGTCAGAAAATACACCGCATTCATACCCTTATCAGCCAGGTAATTCAGTGCACCAATCATACCCTTACCTTTATCTGCCTGCCAAGTTGGATCTCCGTCCTTCCAGTCTTGAACATGCGGCGCATAGGTATGTAGACCATCCTTAGCAGTCGCTTCGCCGTCCCGCTCTTCGGGCAATTCTCCCCTTTCTGTACCATCGAAGTCTCGAAAGGCCAAGAAGTTTTCGGGACTCCCTGCCCCTCCCTTGAGAAAGATTCGCTTGGAATCGTGATATTGTAGATATTGATCCTCTCCGACTATCAGCCTTCCTTCCTCTCCTGCCTTTGGGCTGCTGACCTGCACAATACCTTCTGCCCCATCAAAGGCAAGGGGTTCGCCAGCATCGGGGTCATCAGAAATCGCAATTTCATTCCCTTTTCTAAAGGAAGCTTTATAACGCCATTCCCCCTCCTCATCCGGCCGAAAGCGCACTTGCCAGATGTTTCCAGATGTACTGCTGGATTCAGCTGCATCACCATCGGCAGCATAGAAACCGGAGAGCACAATACTCCGATCATCCTTCGTAAAGGTTACTTGGAGACGATAATTTAAGAATGGATTATCCGCTGCATCTTCACTTGTTTCCGGTCCCTCAAAAGAAAGGGTAAGTTTGTCCCACTTCTGCAGCTCGAAATGTTCAGTATTTCCGTTCGGATTGCAGGAAAGCAGCAGTGTAATTATAGCAAGAAGCCAGAAGCTTGGGCTAAAGAGGGTTTCTTCTTTCATTGGTCAGTTTTTGTTTTGGCGCGATTACCTCGTCAATGAAAGATATACAACCATTTCCAGATAGACAATACTTCGGGCACTGCTAATTTTACTCTCGTTGTCTTATTAAATGGAGTCGAAATTTAATCTGTGATAATCAGTACCAGCTGGCTGCTCCATTTGGATCAATCCCAAATAGCAAGTTGGCTCGAAAATGAACATGCTAAACGCGCTGATTTAAAGACAGGCTTGAGAATCGCAGGCCAAACTAGGCGGTCTGGCCGCCATCAATGGCTAAGCTTTGGCCCGTTACAAAGCTTGATTTTTCGTCACACAACCAAAAGATTCCGTTGACAATATCTTCTACCTGGCCAAACCGGCGCATGGGGATAGTTTTAACCAATTTATCAGCCAAATCTTTTTGCTCACCTACCAGTGCCGCTACCATGGGTGTTTCGGTGAAAACCGGGCAAACCGCATTAACGCGAATACCATAGCGAGCATATTCTAAGGCCGCCGTTTTCGTCATTCCAATCACGGCGTGCTTACTCGCCGTATAGGCAATCGTCATGGGCAGCGCTCGCATTCCAGCAATGGAAGAGACATTGACTATGCAGCCTGATCCTTGCTTGCTCATGATCTTCAATTCCTCTCGCATGCAATAGAACACACCGGTCTGATTGATCGCAATGACCTGATCCCATTCGGAGATGTCGTAATTGGAAGTAGGAACGCGATTCCCCCCGATACCGGCATTATTCAAGGCGATATCCAAGCGACCGAACTGAGAAACCGTTTCATCCACCAATTCTACCACAGCTCGATAGTTGGCCACATTGCATTTCTTGAAAAAGGCGGTTCCACCGGCACGTTTGATCTCTTCCACAGTGCCCCTGCCCCCATCTTCATTGATATCCGACACGGCAATCTTTGCTCCAGCTTCCGCAAATGCTAATGCTGCAGCTTTTCCGATTCCAGAGCCCGCTCCGGTGATCAAAACACTCTTATCTTTAAAGCTCATACCTTGTTTTTTAACTGATCTGTATCACGATTTTACCTTTCACTTTCCTATCCATCATATCCTGTAGGGCCTGCGGAACATCGGCCAAGGGATAGACCTTGTCTATGTGAGGCTTGATTGTCCCAGCCAAATACCATTGAATTAGCTGCTGTGTGTTCGCTAGATTATCTGCTGGGAACTTCATCGCGAAATTACCCCAAAACACCCCTACAATTTGACAACCTTTTAAAAGCGGCAAATTCAATGGTATTCGCGGAATATCTCCAGCAGCAAAGCCGACTACAAGAAATCGTCCTTCCCAAGCCATACCTCGCAAAGCTGCTTCAGAGTAGGATCCGCCAACCGGATCATACACTACGTCTACCCCCTTCCCTTCGGTCAGTTCCTTGATTCTTTGCTTTACGTCCTCCTTACTATAGTTGATTACTTCATCTGCCCCGTAGGACTGACACAAGGCGAGTTTTTCATCTGTAGAAGCCGCGGCAATTACTTTTGCGCCCATCAACTTACCCAGCTCAACAGCGGTAAGGCCAACCCCTCCTGCTGCCCCTAGAACCAAGAGCGTCTCTCCCTCCTTGAGTTTTGCTCGATCTTTCAAGGCATGATAGGAGGTTCCATAGGCCATCATAAAGGAAGCTGCCATCGGAAAGTCCATGCCGGGCAATTTGGGAAAACATAGTTTTTCAGAAGCAGCTACCTCCTCGGCATATCCTCCCCATGGAATCATTCCAAATACTTCGTCCCCTACTTTGAATCGTTTCGCGCCTTCTCCTACCGCCTTCACAACCCCAGCAATGTCACTGCCCGGCGAAAAGGGCATTGGTGGCTTAAACTGGTACTTTCCTTGGATAATTAAAGTATCAGGGAAGTTCACACCACAAGCTTTGATCTCTACAATGATCTCCCCCTTTTTAGGAGTGGGTGAAGGCACCTCTTCTAAAGAAAGGCTTTCTGGTGGACCGTATTCTTTGCACAATATTGCTTTCATAATCTGGTTTTAATCCGCGTATAAACTGTTGATTTCGTTGGCATATTTCTTTCTGATTACTCGTCTTTTCAGCTTCATGGTGGGCGTGAGTTCAGCCTCTGCCCCATCAGGATGAACGGGGAGCCACTCCTTCGGTACTAACTTGAACTTCTTGATCTGCTCAATATGGCTAAAGTTAGGATTAATCTGATGAACAATAGTTTGGTAGTGTTCAAGCACCTTAGGGTTCGTTACCACTTCTTCTATGTTACTCCAGGCAATGTTCTCGCGCTGACACCAATTTTGCAGGGCTTCCGGAGCAGGCACAATCAGGGCAGAAACGAACTTCTTTTGCTCTCCTACCACCATCATCTGCTCGATCAAGAATTCTTCCTTGAAGCGGTTTTCTATTGGGGCCGGTGCTACATATTTGCCTCCAGATGTTTTCAAGAGCTCTTTCTTTCGGTCCGTGATCTTAAGAAATTCTTCGCCTGATGGACCTTTCACGAACTTCCCAATATCCCCCGTTTTAAACCAGCGGACTCCCTCTATCTCTTTAAATACTTCAGCGGTTTTCTCGGGCTTATTGTAGTATCCCATCATCACATTTGGGCCGTTGGCTAGGATTTCGCCTTCGCCAGCACGGTATTCCCCTTCTGTATCATCAATAATCACTTTGATACCGGGCAGGATCGGTCCAATACAACCAATTTTTGCTCCTCCTTCACGAAAACGCCCGAAGCATAGACCAGGCGAGGTCTCCGTAAGACCGTAGCCTTCCCGGATTGGGATACCAGCGGCAGAGAAAACGCGGGCAATCTTTGGGGGAAGCGGCGCGGCGCCAGAAAGAATACCTTTCACGTTGCCCCCTAAAGCCTCTCTCCACTTACTGAAGACTAGTTTATCAGCAAGGTTGCGTTGCATGCCAGCTAATCCACCATACTTCTTATCATAATCGAAATCATCCGTTAGGGATAATGCCCAGAAAAAGATTCTGCGTTTCATTCCCGTTAAGCCATCGCCAGTGGAATAAATCTTTTCATAGACTTTTTCTAGTAGGCGAGGTACCGTATTAAAGAAGTGTGGTTTCACTGCTTGAATATCTCCATCCGGTCCACCTAGATTATCTGTTCCGGTGTAGTAAACATTGATCCCAGCATAGGTCTGCAAATAGGTAGCTGTGCGTTCAAATATGTGGCAGTGCGGAAGGAA
>ENA-UENT01000739-UENT01000739.1-marine-metagenome-genome-assembly--contig:-NODE-739-length-14186-cov-4.756094_pt1 | contig 14186 bp, 6 predicted proteins | sample MGYA00237879_ERZ529330 | MGnify/ENA primary metagenome ERZ529330 (study PRJEB26372, sample SAMN05368345) | marine metagenome | biome: cultured habitat; feature: ocean water; material: water; isolation... | reverse complement strand
ACTGCTGGTTCAAACAGCTATAGTTGTTGAAGTTCAATTCAGCATCACCAGCGTTCAAGTCACCCTGAGTCTGATAAGCATCATAGGTCAATGTAACATCATCAGTATCAGCAGGACAGTCGATGATTGGATCACTCTTGTCTTCTGCGAAGATGTTACCCCAACAAGTGTAAAGAAGCTCATCGTTTTCGTCATATACTTCAGCAACGTAAGTGTGAGGACCACAACCAGAGATAACGTCAGAGTTACCACCGTCAACAGTGATCTCGATATTAGCAGCACACTCCAAGTTATTACCAGTTAGCACCATAATAGGAGTAATGCGAGCAGAACACTCTTCGTCGAGAGTTACGTTCACATCACCGATACAACCTACCTCAGTAGCTACGAATGTATTGATAATGTTTACATCAGCTTCACAAGTAGCTGTCTGACCATTTTCGTTCTCAACAGTCAAGGTAACAACGTTAATACCGTCGTCTAGACAAGTGAAGTTCATCACATCAAGTGATAGAGTCAAATCACCACCACAGTCTTCACCGTTACTACCATTATCGATATCTTCTGGAAGTACAATGATTGGATCGTCATTATCTGCAACGATTTCAATGTCCTGACAAACTGCAACTGGAGGAGCACATCCCTCTGAAGCACAGATATTGTACTGACTATCAGTACTTATACCCCACTCCCATACACTTAGGTATACAGTTTCACCAGGAGTTAGATCATAAACCTCTAGGTAAGGGAACAAACCAGGACCGTCATCATCGTCACACTCAATCTCAGTGAGCATACCACAATTGCCAGACCAAAGGCTCATTGCCCAGTCTGTCAAGCCACCGGCAGTTGAAACCTCCACAACAAGAGATCCAGTTGCAGGAACAGTCATTTCGTACCATAGGTCACGAGAACCAGGACCCCATTGACCACAGCTTGGTGCAGGATCAGGGTTACTGTTGGTAGCGATGGAGTTATCTTCTAGGATGTTATTACACTCACCAAATGCACCTACTACAAGTTCTGTAGCTCCGATACATTCATCATTGTCGGCAGGAGCAGGTGGTGTACCTACAGCGCAAATGTTGTATACACTAGTAGTACTAGTACCCCATTGCCAAACATTGAAATAGATAGTCTCACCTGGTGTTTGACCAGTAAGATTAAGAACAGGGAAAAGACCTGGCCCCTCGTCATCGCTACACTCAATCTCAGTAAGTGTACCACAAGAACCAGACCATGCACTCATAGCCCAATCAGTTAGACCACCTGCATCTGATACCTCAACGGTAACATTACCATCAGCAGGTACAACTACACTGTACCATAGGTCACGAGAGCCGGCACCCCACAAACCACAGCTTGGCGCTGGTACAGGGTTACCATTGGTTGCAGTTTCATTACTTTGTGTAATTGGCATACAAACACCAGATACCATTAGAGGGGTAGCGTCAACACACTCATCATTTGCAGAAGGAGGAGGTGGAGGAGCAGGCTCACTTGCACAGATATTGAATTCACCTGTAGCATTATTTTGCCATTCCCAAACACGAATGTAGATGTCGTCTCCAGGAGTCAGACCGTCTAATTCCAATAAAGGAAATAGCCCTGGGCCATCATCGTCGTCACATTCGATCTCAGCAAGAGAACCGCAACTTCCAGAGTACGCACTCATAGACCAGTCACCAGGACCACCAGCTGTAGACATCTCGATATCTACAGATCCTGAAGCAGGTACATTCAATACATACCAAACATCTTGTCCTCCACCAAAGACGCTACAAGATGGAGCAGGTGTTTCACCAGATGCAGTCGCATCAACGTTGGTTCCAAGTGTATTTGTACACGTTGCACCAACAGTTAGCGTCGTAGCACCCCCGCAATCATTATTGGCAGGTTGCGCAAAAGCCGTGAGGGCGAACCCCATCATGAGCGCAGCTAGCATGCATCTTAATGAACATTGCGTAAATGTTTTAATCATCATTAGATTACAATTTGTTATAAAAAAAGTTATGTCGTCAAAAATTATATAGTCAGCATACAACATGTATACTGCGCTAATTCTCAAAACATTATGTCAGGTCGTCTACCAATAATCAACATCTACGCATGAGAAGGGTACCTGATTATTGGCTTTGTAACAGCGGATTTCTCCACTAAAATTCAGCTAAAGGTAATTTAAAAAGGCTGATTCCAAGTAATATTTCTCGCGAAAATTTGTCTCATCAAGTAAAATCTTTCTCTATATGTGTTGGCCACCACTTGTCATGGGGCAGACATCCTCTCCTTCATGGTCTGATAAACCCTGTTAGGTCAGCATAGGCTCATTCGCCTGACCTAACAGGGTGTTTTCCTATTCTGCTCCGCTGGCTGATCCGTTCACATCTCCAATCTTGATTCCAATAAAGCCGGCATTTAACTCCTCGCCAATCAAGTCATTGATGTTGATCAGCTCCGGGAAGAATTCTACCCAAGGGTTATCCGGCTGTGGGAATTCGTATTCCTGGTCGATAAAGCGCCAACTGGTGTTGTTGGGAAACTCCGTATAGATGTTCAAGATCAATCGTCGCATCTGAATCAAGTCTAGCGTGGTAATTGATCCTGATCGGTTCACGTCGGCCGCTATTCGCTTATACGGGCTATCCAATGGATCGATGGCCAGGATGTGCTTACTGATGATCACAATGTCAAAAGTAGTCACCCCATTTAGGTGGTTGTCATCGCGGAAAGCCGTAACTGTGTAGTCAAGATCTTCTTCCAGATCATCAAAGTAGTACTGACCATCTGCCTCACTCATCGTTGTCATGGGCATCGGGCCACTCAAGCTCATCCGCACACCAGCTATCGGTTCTTCCTCTTCAGTGGCAATCATACCACCAATTGCACCCAAGGCAAAACAGGAGAAGCTCGGCTGAACGATAATGTAGGTTTCACAGAAGTCGAAATTACCTTCGCTATCGATAGCATATATATAAAGGACGGTTGTCTCCTCATCTGCCAGTGTCAACACAATACTCGTGTCAGCAGGATTCGGCACAAAGTCTGGGCCAGCCGTCTGAACGGTGGTTGCACGATAGATGGCGTATCCAATTGGCTCACTGCAATCGTCGATCTCACTGCCAAGAAAATCAGAAACCCAGATTGTGGCTTCACAATCTCCATCATCATTAGGCGTAAGAGTTGCCGAAAGTCCGTTGATACAGATTGGAGCAGGGCCTTTGCAATCGATCACTTTAAACGATAGATAGTGGACTGCGATATTTCCACAACCGTCAACCGCCTCCAGTCGAATGGTGTGGTACACATTGGTACCTTGTGATTGATAGATCACCGGAGCAGTTACGCTTAGACTAAAGGTGGCATCTCCATTAGAGACTACTGCACTGCTCACATTATCCTGCGGCGTATACTCATTGGCATCGATGGTACTATCTTCATTGGCATCTACTGCAAACCAATTAACCGTTGCATTGGTGATGCTCAACGCTAAAGCTCCATTCTGATCAAAAACTTCACAAGCATCATCCAAGCTGAAGTCGAAGCTCACCGTAGCATCGCAAGTCTCATTATTCAGCGATGGGAATTCGCCTGGATTCAAATCCGGGCAATCATCAGTTGGACCACCGTAAGCAGCTACATTAAAGGTAGGCAAGCTACTATCATAGACCTTAACAAACTGAGTATAGGCCCAGCGCCCTACGTTTTGATTTGTAGGCACGATAAAATCATCGTCAAGATTAGAGTCACAATCTGGTTCAGGGTGATTGCGATCAATGATGGCTCCACTATCGTTTACGCTCACGATTGGTCGCTCACAAGGATCCACCTCCGTATCATCGCTGTCCGTCTGCCGCTCTACTACATAGGCATTTGACTCTCCATCCCAGATACACCAATTAATAATATCGTAGGTAATACTCAGTTTATAGCATTCATCTCCGGTAGCACTGAAGCGTTGTGGTTCGCCTTCATTAATAATAAGGTTATCACAACCACTAGTCTCTGTGTACAAGCCTGGGATCGTCGGATCCAGGCAATCGGCACTGGCATCTGCCGGAAAGTCGATTAAGTATTCGTGTGTCTCTGTAACCGTGATGGTCTGGTTACAGCTATTCGTTGAGCGCAACACCTCATTGATGTCGATAGCTCCGTTACCATTCACATCTCCTTCTGGCTCTAATTGCCAAGCTTCGAAGCGGCGAATGATCGAACCCCAACCACAAGCATTGATATTTACGGATGGAGTACGCTCTACCAAAGTATCCACAGCACAGTTATCTGTTCCACTAGGCCCACCGAACAAATCGGTCATCATTTGAGAGGTGCCGGCAAAGTCGGTATCGTAGGCATCCTGAATATCACCAGGGAACATGACAGGCAAATCCGCACAGCTCACCGTCTGTGGTCCTGGCGCATAACAGAACGGACGGAGTTTATCTTCTGGCACCACTGTCATCCAGCAAACGTTGCTGTTCCCTACTTCATCAGTCACCCGAAGTTCGACGGTTATTTCACGAGCGATGTCGCAGCAGTAGAAATCTACAAAGTCGCCCCAAGGAGACCACTGGTTTGAACTTAGACCACAGTCATCATTCAGCCAATAGTTACGGCGCACCTCAATGACAAGTTCATCCGAGCAGTTGTCTACAGAGCCTTCGTCAATCGCATCGGCCATAAGACGGGCGATACCGAAAAGACCTTGAGCCACATCACCACCACCGATCTGCACATTGATGTCGTCATCACAAATCACAGACGGGGCAATATCGTCACGTACGATGATTGGCATCGTTTCGCAAGTTTCATTACCACAGTCATCCGTTGCACAGTATTCCAGGAAGTAATTACCTGGAGGTACCGAGAAGACATCACCATTTGTTCCTAGGAAGATGAAGGTATTGTTCACATCTGTAACCCGTACGGATAAAGTAGCTGGGCCACTACAGAAGTCGAATAGATTCGTAGGATCAGGTATCAGCACATTAGCGATACAGTCGTACGGTGCCGTAGAGAAACGTCTCACATCTGGGAAGCCATCAAAGTCATAATCAACTACTGGCAGCTCCAAAGTAGGATCAGTTGTATCCTTTACCTTGATCAACTGGCTTAGCTCTGTCACCGCACTAAGGTCACACTTGTCGAAGATGTACCACTCCCGAATAAAGGAGTATGAGCTACCGCAAGTATTTACCCGTGGCAAATCTTGATAAGAAGCTCCCAGGTTACAGTACACTTGATTCAAATAGTGAGGATCTATTTCCGGCGTTGAAGGATCAGCATCGAAGAAACTGAAAACAGCAGGAAATGGGATCACTCCCCCACCCTCGCCTACTTCTTCGGGCGTTGGGTTGACGGGGCCACTGTATAGATCACAGTCTAGCTCTACTATGTTAGGTGGCAAAATCAGTTCGTCCAGCGTAGGATTACGGAAGGTAATTTGCTGTGTGCAAATTTCAGACATATTCGGATTGCCAGAGCAAGCCGAGTCTACCTTATCCTCTGCAAAGAAGGTGCGGATAATTACTGTCTCTGAGCAATTACCATCTTCTTCTACCGTATCCGAAACATAAATTCGTACGAAATCACAACCGTCAGTCAAGGTTGGATATCCAGTCTGGTCCAGGATTGCAGCAAGGTCTGGATCAATATCTACGATTTGCCCAGCGCCATCAACGATGTATGCTGCAGGTACATTCAATAGAATATGGTCGATATCCGTACAGAGGAAGTCGGTTCCTCCTTCGGGCATTGACCCTCCAGTGATATCATCAGGGCACTCAATGATCGGAGCGCGATTATCGAAGGCATTGATCGTACCCCAACAAGGGAAACCGCTAATGCCGTCTACCAAGACGTTCACTTCATAGGTATAGGTGCCACATCCACTTAAGGTACCATCAGAAGAGATTGGCGATCCATTTTGGTAGATGTTAATTTGAAAATCGGAAGGAATTAAACAGCCCCAGTCACCAACTAAGACCATCTGAGGCGTCACTCGAGCGCCACACATCGCATCCAATCCTACGTTGACTAAGCCAATACAGCCTAGAAATACCGGGGGTTGCGGCTCCATGCTTGCAGTCAACTGATTCTGCTCAACACTCACATCACCGCACACAAGACCTGCCATTGGGTTGTCAGCACCATCCTTTAGCGTCAGCTGATCAGTAATAGCAGTGAAGCTAGCGCCAATGCTAAAATCGAATGGCTGAGTGAGATCTGGATCTGTAGTCAAATAGTGGACTGCGTGTATACCATACTCACCAATGGGAAGCCCTGCTAAATCTACTACTACGCTGGTACCGTTCACCGGGTTGGCGATAGGATTTACCTGGACCAATTCATCCGCTTCGTTGACTACCAGGATGTAGAACTCATAGTCATCACTGACGGACACTGGTTCCACATAATCCGTTAGCGTAACATTAATTGGTTGCCCCTCATAGATGCCCAGGGTAGCATTACCACACATTACTAGTGCATCTGGTGTCGTCAAGCGACCAGGACTTGGCAAACACTGTGGTTGGTGAATGAAATTGTTACCAGCCTGGGTAAGCGTCCCCGCATCAATAGTCAATTCAACGGGAGTGGTATTAGGCGCTACTAGATCATAACCAGCAGCAAGCACGGTACCCGAAAGGTCTGTTTCCGACAAGCGGTATTCGCCGTAGGGAAGATTATCGAAAATAAACACTCCACCCGCAGCAGTACTTCGAGTTAGCGTAATGTCATCTGGTGTGTCCCAGGTTTGGTCGAGGCCATACCAGACAAGGCTCAACTCCACATCATCAACACCTGGTTCATTAAAATCGAAACCGAAGTCATCATCTGCCCAGACTGCGCCATTTATGGTTCCTGTACCGATGAAGGCTGCATCGAAAGTATAATCGGGTGCAACACCTGTAAAGGCAATGTCTGCAGTACTTGCATCACCATTACCTGCAGCAGCGTCAATTCGGTTACCGTTATTGGTATTTACGGTAGTTGTACCCGGTAAAAAACCAGCTGGAGGTTCGTAGCTGAAATAGTAGCTACCTGGAGGTACGGCGGTGTACCAGTAATTACCGTCGACATTACTAGTCTCAGGTCCCATGTCTAATATCTCTGTATCAGCGTCCGCGTCGAAAAGGCGTACTAAAACCTGCGGTAGTGGAACATCGACACCATTGTAGGTACCGTCATTGTCAAAATCGATGTAAGTGAAATCACCGAGGTCATCGCAAGTCAAAATACTTATCGTACCTGCGGCGAATGGGCGGCAAGTCGGATCAGTAGGATCAGGGGTAAGAATGACATAGAGATCGTAATCGCCCGGAGCAAGCAATCCTCCTATTTCAAAGAACTCCGCTGTACCAGCTGCAGGAGCAGACTGAGCGATGAAAGTACCTTCCAAATACGGATCGTCAGCACTTCCTGCCGGTAGATAAACCAAGCTTAACTCGAAGTTAGCTTCACCATTTTCGGCTTGGTCTAGGTTTTGCAAACCGGTAGCGTATACAGTAAACGGAAATCCTTCACAAAAACTAGTGGGCGCATCCAGGCCACCAATGGTAGGACAAGGATCTTGCGCAGCAAGAGAAAAGGATTGAAATAGTAGGAGAAAAAGCGTGGCAATAGCGGGTACACGGTTAACCCAACCACGGGACAAACACTCCGGGGAGAGTGTAGAGTTTTTAGTCATGGGATCATGGTTTTAAGACAGCCTCATAGGGTACCACTCGTGAGTAGTGTTAATTGGTTCAACTTATTCTTTAGGGGATCTCAGTACAGTGGTTTCTCAGAAGTACGGATAAAGATAAGGTTTTGCATTCATATTAGGACAAGTTTTGCCCAATAAGCCCCAATAAAAAAGTCATCCCGGGCAATGGTGCGGACCAAAGCCTGGGATGACTACAAAATATACTACATCGTAAATGGCAAAATCTCATCCCGACCGAGGCCAGGATGAGAACTATAAAAATTCCTATGCAGGAACTAGAGCCGATTTAACTGTCTTGATAATACGGGCTGCTACCTTGTAAGGATCAGCCTCTGAATTTGGACGACGGTCCTCTAAGTAACCCTTCCAACCGTTCTCAACAGTCACTACAGGAATACGGATAGAAGCACCACGGTCAGATACACCGTAGCTAAACTCGTCGATAGACTGTGTTTCGTGTAAACCAGTCAAGCGCAGGTGGTTATCTGCACCGTATACAGCAATATGCTCTGCTGTAACTGGGCGGAAAGCCTCCAAGATCTGCTTGTAAGTGTCTTCTGAACCACAGGTACGTAGTACAGAGTTAGAGAAGTTAGCGTGCATACCAGAACCGTTCCAGTCGCCTAGAACAGGCTTACAGTGCCAATTGATAGCAACACCGTACTTTTCCGCAGTGCGCTCTAGTAGATAGCGACCAACCCAAATCTGGTCACCCGCTGCTTGTGCACCTTTTGCGAAAATCTGGAATTCCCACTGACCAGCAGCAACCTCGGCGTTGATACCTTCAATGTTTAGACCTGCTTCGATACACAGATCCATGTGTTCTTCAACGATCTCACGACCGTAAGCGTTCTTGGCGCCTACTGAGCAATAGTAAGGCCCTTGAGGCTCTGGGTAACCCTCTGCAGGGAAGCCCAATGGACGGTTGGTAGAAGGATCCCACAGGAAGTACTCCTGCTCGAAACCAAACCAGAAATCATCGTCCTCATCATCAATGGTCGCACGACCATTAGTGGGGTGAGCATTACCGTCAGAAGACAATACCTCCGTCATTACCAGGAAAGCATTCTTGCGGCCCGGATCAGGGTAAATTGCAACTGGCTTAAGCAAGCAGTCAGAAGAATTACCTGGTGCTTGTTGGGTAGAGCTACCGTCAAAAGACCACATTGGACAATCTTCTAGCTTACCGCTAAAATCCTTAATAATTTTGGTCTTGCTCCGTAGACCCTGGGTTGGTGCTGAACCGTCCAACCAAATGTACTCTAATTTGAACTTAGTCATTTTCGATCAAAAAATTTATAGTTCTGCAATAGGAAAAACCTTTACATTATTAGCGTTAAATCAGCCTCTCTTTAGAAGCCATAAACGCCAGCCAAAACAAAGGATGCCAGAGATGAAGTGGCTTTACCATCACCATCCAGGAATACATCCTCGGAAGCTGAATCCAGGCGAATTTCAGGGATCAATGTAAGGTTACCCAAATTGATATTTCCTGAAAGCGTCAAGTCGATTACGCTTGCGGAAGCATCGATGTCATAGGCACCGAGAATACCGTAGCCACCATTGTTTTCGCCGAAGTATTCACCCCGTAAACCTAAGGCCACTGTTTCGCTTAGTGCATACTGGAAATATCCTGCTAAACCGTAGAAACCTGGACGGTCACTTCCTTCTGTTGGTTCAAAAGAATTCATCGTAGCGTTTACACCTACGTACAAGTCTTCTGTCACATCGAAACCAGCCGTCAGATCCACTTGGAATAGCGGTCCAGCGCTTCCTTCAAAATCACCATCTTGGTCGCCATACAGTAAGTTCAAGAAGACGCCTTTGTAACCCAATTGAGCACCCATACTATAGGAGCCAATTACGTTAGCTTCAGTAAGATCAGTAGGGTTGAAAACACCCAACATTAAACTCAAGTCTTCACCTAAACCAAAGTCAGCTTTCAAACCGGTGTGTGAGAAGGGGCCATAGGAGAACATGTAGGAAGTAGAGTAATTGAAATTGCCCACTGGAGAGATAACTTCGTAGCCTAAGAAGGTATTGAAGTTACCTAAAGTCAGTGTCACATTTTCACTCGCGTTCCAGTACACGTACAACTGGTTCACAAAGGTCGAAGCATTTGCGGCGAATCCGTCGCCAATAGTAGGCACACCAGATGCAAAAACTGCATCCCCACCACGTGGTCCGAAGACCAAATCTCCCACAAAACCAGCCTTCTTGCCTTCATGGGTACCAATCAGGTTAAACATACCCAAACTAAAGCCGGGTAGATTGGCAAATGAGGAGGCCGGGGCCTGGTCATTGGTGCTTACACGGAAGTAGGCATCTGCGGAGCCCGAAAGGGTAAACTTCGCATCCTCTTCCTCTGCTTCTTCCTCTGCGGCTTCTGTCTCTTCAACAGTTACCGGAGGTAGTGATTCATCAACCGTAATTTCAGCCATATCCTGAGCCTTTGCCCAGCACGAAATCAGTAAAAAGAAAAGTATCGTAAGGTTTTGTAATTGCTTTTGCATGGTTGTTTGATTTGCTAGTGATCAAATGAGAATTGATAGTCATTCGATAAAGGCAAACCACGGTGGCAAAAGCAGGAGCAAATTAAGTTTTAAGTTGCCCCACTTGAACAAAACACAGGGATACTGTATTTTTACCGTGAGTTAGGTAGCGGTTTGCCGTTATCTACTGGTCCCCGTTGGTGTTGCCGCGCCGCGGGGACTTGCAATTTAGAGCGTATAAAAAAGAGCGAATCTTTAACCCGGACGGCCGGTTGCCGCCAACCATCCGGGTGATTTTATTACTTGATACTCAGCTGAAAAGCAGATTCCTCCACTGATTCTGAGTACGCATGCATTTCGTGTTCTTCCACATCTAGTCCTTTCAACTCTTCCTTCTCGCTTACACGAACTCCGATCGTCACTTTTAGTAAGTACATCAGTGCATAAGAGAAAATGAATGTGAAAGCAACTACTGCCAAAGCACCGTATAGTTGAATCCACAACTGCTTCAATCCGGCCATACTGCCGAAAATTCCTACAGCCAGGGTACCCCAAATACCGCACACCAAGTGTACAGAGGTAGCACCAACAGGGTCGTCGACCTTAGCACGATCGAAGAAAACTACTGATAGCGGGATAATACATCCAGCGATAAAGCCGATTGCAATTGCAGCGAGTGGACCCATTTGATCTGCACCGGCAGTAATACCGACAAGACCACCAAGGATACCGTTCAACACCATAGAAAGATCATGGGTTTTGAACATGGCGTAAGAGATGATAAAAGCACCAATTGCACCAGCTGCAGCAGCTAAAGCGGTAGTTACGAATACCAGTGAAACAGCTACTGGGTCGGCACTCAAAACAGAGCCGCCGTTGAAACCAAACCAGCCAAACCACAGTAGGAATACTCCCATAGCTGCCAAAGGCATACTGTGTCCAGGAATTGGCTTGATTTTGCCATCTACGTACTTGCCTTTACGCGGGCCAAGCACAAGTACTGCAGCAAGGGCCGCTGCACCACCCATAGCGTGTACCAGGGTAGAACCAGCAAAGTCGTAGAAGCCGTTGGCGTCTAGCCAACCACCACCCCATTTCCACATACCGGTGATGGGGTAAGCCAAAGCCACCAATACGACAGAGAAAATGAGGAAAGAATTCAGTTTAATACGCTCTGCTACTGCGCCAGAAACGATAGTTGCAGCAGTAGCGGCAAACATACCCTGGAAGATGAAGTCTGTCCAGTAGGTATAGCCACCATCAGCGTAAGCAATTGCACCTGCATCACCTTCCGGCATGCTCAGGCCAAAACCTCCGAAGCCGAAGAATGCACCAGCGAAATCCTCGCCTGGGTACATTAGGTTAAAGCCAATGGCACAATAAGTTAGTAACCCGATTGAAATGATCATTGCATTCTTGAACAGAATGTTGACCACGTTTTTCTTCTGCACGAAGCCGGCCTCCAGGGTTGCGAAGCCTAAGTGCATTAGGAATACCAGACAGGTTGCGACCAGCATCCAAACGTTATTAGCGGTAAATAATCCTTGTTCCATGATTGCTCTAGATTGTAGATTGTTTTCCCTCAGCAATGAAAAAAGATGCCCTTTTGAGCACAGTGCTCATTGCGTTGGTTTTTCTGTAATAAATTGAGTTGGAATTTGGTCGAAAGGTAGGGAGGGAATCCACCTGCGGGATGGATTAAAATCAGTTTTTTAGATGGCTTCAGCGCCAATCTCATAGGTGCGAATGCGTACTACATGCTCGAGGTCCATAACGACAATTTTACCGTCGCCCACCTCACCTGTACGGCCTGCACTTACAATGGCATCGATGATTTGATCCACTTGTTCGGATTTGCAAAAGATGTCAATCCGTAAGCGGGCAATGTAGTCTGAATCATAGACACTACCCCGGTACATCAGCTGCTCACCTTTTTGTAAACCAAAGCCTTTCACCTCAGTAAGTGTAAAGAAGTTTACCCCAATTGCAGCGAGTGCATCTCGAATGCGTTCGAAGCGGGATAAACGCACGATAGCTTCGATTTTTTTCATCAGTTTAGTACTTTTGTGGTTAACGAATCTTAACCAGAGCTCTAGTGAAGTTGAGGTGCAATTTGTATCGTCATACAGCTTGTCCTCATTTCTGCAAGCAAATCTACTGGGAGCCCCTAGCCTGTCCTAACCATTGTTATCACAACCATGTTACTCCTACCGGCAACTTTCAGGACCTAACTATTTGATTTCCAGCACAATGAACTCATAAACTTGGTATGCCTACCAAAAAAAAGGATCCGCTATTTAGGTTAGTAAAAACCTTAACTAAGCCGGAGAAGCGTCATTTTCGCCTCTACGCCAACCGAACTATGGGCGATCAGCAGCGCAAATTCATGGTGCTCTTTGACCTTCTGGACAAGCAGGAATCCTACGATGAGAAACAAATACTGGTCAAACTTCCAGGTAAGACGACCAAGGGTCAGCTGGCAAACCTCAAGCGGCACCTGCTAAAGCAACTCCTTACCAGCCTGCGACTGACCTATATCAACAAACAGATAGATATTGAAATCCGCGAGCAGTTGGATTTCGCTCGAATCCTTTATAGTAAGGGGCTATATATGGAGAGCTTGCGCCTTTTGGAACGAATAAAAGGCATTGCCATTGACCATCACCAGGACATCTTGCACCTGGAGATTATTGAATTCCAAAAACTAATTGAGTCCCGCCATATTACTCGTTCTCGCCAGGTAGAGAAGAAAATGGAGCGCTTGCTGGAGGAATCTACCCTTCGCAGCCGCATCACCCAAACGGCGAGTGAAATGATCAACCTCAATATCCAGATCCACGGTTATTATATCGTACATGGTTTTGCGACTACGCCAGAGGAAGTACAAGCGCTAAATAAGGCCTGGCGGAATATGCAACCTGAGCACTTCAATAACCGCTTCGCAGATACCTTCTTCGAGAAAACCAACCGTTTCCAATCTTACCTGTGGTATCGCTACATTCAACTGGATTTTAAAGGGGCGCTTAGCCACGCCATGGAATGGGTTATGCTCTTTCAGGTGCATAAGAGTATGCAGCTCAAAGATCCTGATTTGTACATGCGAAGCTTGTACTATTTGCTTGTATTCTTATTCCTCACTGATGATGCCGCGACTTACCGGCGCTATCTCAAAGAATTGGAGAAGTATGTGGAGGATAATTACGCACAACTGAACCCCAATAGTCAGCACGTCAGTTTTGTTTATCGAGGGCTTAGTCAGATCAACTTTCTGTTCCTGAAAAAAGACTATGCTGGAGCATTCAAATTTGCTCAAGAACTAGCAGCAGAGCTTAAGCATCATCAACCACTTATGGATGAACATCGCGTGCTACTCTTCTACTACAAATTTGCGGGAGCTGCCTTTGGTAATGGAGCATATGAAAAAGCGCTGGAATACTTACATCCCATACTTCATCAACGAGACAAACCGCTGCGAAAAGACTTGGAAATAAACGCCCGCCTTTTGGAGCTACTTTGCCTCTTTGAAACCCAAGAATTTGACCGGATGAGTTATCGCTTGATCTCCTTTGGCCGAAGTGTTGTAAAAGCCAAAGAAGTAACCGCCTTGCAGCGGGAAGCACACAAGATGTTACGTGCACTAATTCAACTCACGCCAGAGGATACTCAACGGTTTTTCAAATCTCAATTAAAGACCTTTAGAAAGAGACTAAAAGAGCCACGGGAATTATTGTTTTTGAAGTACCTCAACTTGTTGGAGTGGATGGAGAAAAAAGCATAGCATCCGGTGATTAAATACCAAAAAGAGTTACTTCTTACTTTTAAGTTTGATCATCGGTACTAAAAACACACAATATGCTATCAATCAAATAATTAAACCGAAAAAACACAAACATAGGAACACCCTATTCTCAATTACACTTCAAACGAAATTAAGAACAACACGCCCCTATACTTGTCTTTTCGGTAGTGCACCAGATGTAAGGCTGGGTAGCTGA
>ENA-UENT01000737-UENT01000737.1-marine-metagenome-genome-assembly--contig:-NODE-737-length-14227-cov-4.904678_pt1 | contig 14227 bp, 13 predicted proteins | sample MGYA00237879_ERZ529330 | MGnify/ENA primary metagenome ERZ529330 (study PRJEB26372, sample SAMN05368345) | marine metagenome | biome: cultured habitat; feature: ocean water; material: water; isolation... | reverse complement strand
CTATCAAGGCGAGTACGGAACGCAGAGTAGATCGAAAAAAGCGATTTTGGGCATTGTAAGTAGTTTTTAGACGAGTTCATAGTTAATCCTTGTACCAAGAGGTACTTTTCTGTTGGCCTTTTGTGGTGTAGATGGTCAGGTAATATAGCCCTGTAGGCAATGCTCGAACATCAAGCATGGTTTGCCCACTAGCGGCTGGCTGTCCTTGAAGAAGGAGTTGCCCTTTTGTATTCGTTATTTGGTAGCGTTCGGCCTCGCCTGGTTCGGTGATCATCTGTAACCAATCTTTGGTAGGGGAGGGGTACGCCTGTAGTTTAAGTTCAATGGGAGATATATCGTCCGTTTGCGTGATGATGATAGGCTCAAGACCCGTTTGCGGATCGGGAATGATGTCTCCCTCCGTGCTGCCACCTTCCAGAAGGCTGTGCTGCATGTTTGCGGGCAGCTCATAGAGCCGATCAATATGCCCACTTGGCCAGTGTACGACTAAGGAGTCCACTATTTCCGCCTCTCCCAGGCCGAAGGTCACTACTCCTGTGTTTTGCCCCATAAAGCCATTGCCACATTGGGTATAGAGTTGCTGAAACTGACCATTAGCATAACACTCCAGTCGAGCGCCCACACCATCGCGATTGCTGAGGACGCCTTCCAGGTCAAATTTTACCCAATTGTTATCCTGAGGAGGGCTTACCCATAGGTGAGATTTGAAAGGGTAGAGGTTGATGACCATGATGTCAGGGTAGCCGTCCGCATTGAAATCTCCGACGGCATTATTGTGCGATTGCACAGTATCTCCTACAAAACCGGCATTGGCGTAGCTAAAGGTGCCATCGGCTTCGTTCAAGAATAGTTCGGAAGGAACAACATCACTGCCCACCGTGGAACAGCTGATATACAAGTCCTGATCCGCATCATTATCTGCATCAAAGAAAATAGCTCCCCAGCCAAAGCCGTAGTAAGCTACGCCACTTTCTTCTGCCACTTCAGCAAACTGGTATTGCCCCGTACTATCTGGCCCTTCATTATGCAACAGTTTGCTTCCCAAAGGAACATTGGAACAAAAGACATCAAAGAGACCATCTCGATCATAATCACCTACGGTCACCGACATTGCTTCAATCTCCAAATCGGCATTGGCGGCAGCGCTAACATCACGGAAGGTGCCATCAGCTTGGTTTTCCAGTAGTACATTTGGGTTTCCTACCCGATCATGGGCAGTATAGATATCTGGCCAGTCATCTTGATTGTAGTCAAAGAAGCCAGAGCAGAACTGTAAACCGGAGGTGTCCTGCGTTGCGGTAGCTAACGTAACATCTGTAAACGTCTTGTTACCGTTGTTCCGAAAAAGGTAGTGTCGGTTATCAATTGGCGAAAAAGCGATCCGATCGCCGAAGTACAAATCGAGCCAGCCATCGCGGTCGTAGTCACCAAAATTAGCACCGTAGGTGCGAGTATTAAAGGAAGGGAGCCCTGCCGCTAAGGTGATATCTGTGAACTCCATTTCGCCCGTTTGCTCGTAGAGGCGGTTCAAGCCATCCCAGGTAGCGACAAAGAGGTCCAGGTCGCCGTCATTGTCAAAGTCTACCCAGAGAATCTGCTTGGTTTCGTCTTCTGTATCTACGAGGGGTGGGATCTTCTCGAAGTGTCCACCCATATTTTGATAGAACTCAATGGGATCACCAAAGGCGGTAGCTAAGGTAATGTCATCCCAACCATCCTGGTTGAAATCATAGAAGCTCACTCCTCCACCTAATAAGGAGGATATGTACCAGTGATCAATTCCCTTGGCTTCGGCTACGTCCTGATAATTCAATTGTGCCCAAAGCCCAGCACTCGTCAACAGTGCGGCCAGTAGTAGGCTGCCTCTCATCTCTATTGCGTTCAATTATACTAGTCGTAGTCAATTGGCTTGACAACGAAGATCCAAATAATGAAGTAATTTGGGTTTTAGCAGTAGCTGTCGGGTAATTAAACGTAAAATAGCAATAAGCGAGCGAACGAGTGCACCTGCTTATTGCTATTTTCTATCCTTTTTACAGTTTACTGTTTCTGGTATTTTACGTTTCCTCCTACGATGGTATACAATACCTCCGTATTCAGGATTTCATCCTCCGCGCAGTTGATTAGATCGTTACTCAAGATGACGAAATCGGCTAGCTTTCCAGGGGTAATGCTGCCCTTGTCTTCTTCCTCAAATGCAGCAAAGGCATTGGCCATGGTATAAGAATACACAGCTTCTTCTCTGGTCATCGCTTGCTCGGGGAAAAACGGTTCTGGATTGTCAGGCCGCTTGCGCGTAACAGTGGCATAGTAGCTTGCAATCGGATCCACATCTTCTACCGGCGCATCGGTACCATTGGTCACAACGGCACCAGCGTCTAGAAGACTCCGCCATGGATAAGCTCCGGTGCGAGCTCGCTCTTCACCGAGACGCTTTACAACGAAAGGCGCATCTGAAGTACAGTGGATAGCTTGCATAGAAGCAATGACACCCAGCTCAGCAAAACGATTGATGTCGTTTACGGCTAAATGTTGGCTATGCTCAATGCGCCAACGGAGATCCTTGTCTTCAGCTGCTTTGAAACGCTCTTCGAAGATGTTAAGCACTTCTTGGTTCGCACGATCACCGATCGCGTGTACGCACAACTGCATCCCTTTCTCCAGCGCCAGACCGGCAATACTATCAACGGTCTCTACCAAGGTGGTATTCTGACCCACAAAATTGGGTTTGTCATTGTACGGCTTCAAGAGCCATGCACCAAAAGCTCCCAAGGCGCCATCTACTTCAGACTTTATGGCGCGACAAGTGAAGTAATGGTCACCTGCATCCAGGATCGGAAAGTTGTCTCCCAAACCATTTACCAACTCGTTATACGGGCGGCGGGCCATCACCCAAAGACGAAGATCCAAATCACCTGCTTCTGCTAAGGCCTCATAATCGACAATTTCCTCAAATGAGGAGCCAGCGTCCTGGAATGAAGTAATCCCTTTAGCCAGGCATTCGTCTTGAGCAGCACGGACACCTTCTGACCATTCTCCTTGAAGATCTTGTGGAGATAATCCATCTCGATAAGCAGCGTACGCTTCCGTGATCATAGCCATTGCTCTTTCCTCAAACACGCCAATCGGCTCGCCATACTGATCGCGAAGGATGTGACCACCACGAGGATCTGGTGTTTCGGCAGTCACGCCGGCCAGCTTCATGGCTGCTTCATTGGCAAAAAGAGAGTGACCACTCGCATGACGAAGAACGACCGGATGATCCTTGGTGAGGACACTCAAACTGTGGTGAGAAGGATAGCCGTGTAGATCTAACTCTGGTGCTGTTGTCCACTTTTCCTGATGCCAACCGCGGCCGGTGATCCATTCACCTTTGGGTGTGTTGGCCGCTTTTTCAGCCACCATCTGCACGATCTCATCCCAGCTACGGGCATTGAGAAAGTTGAGATTCATTAGGGCATAGCCTAATCCAGAAAAGTGCCCGTGTCCTTCAATAAAACCAGGCATAACAAATTGACCTCCGGCATCCAAAGTTTCCGTTTCTTCGCCGATATAAGCTTTGATGTCTTCATCATTGCCAACGGCGAGAATGCGGCCGTCTTTAACGGCGATGGTAGTAGCTTTAGGTAATTCAGAATCGACTGTGTAAACATTGCCATTGGTGATGACCATGTCGGCAATTTCCTGCTCGGGGGACGACTGGCATGTCCATAAAATAATAGCCAGCAGAATGCTTAGCAATACTGTAGTCTTTCTTAACATTGAATTTGACATTTGAAGCGTAACAAAATACGAATTTCTATGGCCGATATCCACATTCGTCAAGCAAATGCAGCGGACCTGCCAGCAATCCACGACCTGGTACGCGAGCTTGCAATTTATGAAAAAGAGGAAGCTGAATTTACGGCAACTCTTGAAGATTATCAACGCGATTTTGCCGATCAGGTTTTTGAATGTCTAGTCGCTGAGAGTGAAGGGGAGGTAATCGGTATGTGCCTTTACTTTCTGACCTACTCGACTTGGAAAGGCAGAATGCTTTGGTTAGAAGATTTTGTAGTGCGCCAAGCACACCGCCAGAAGGGTATTGGGCAGATGCTCTTTGATGCGCTACAGGTGCGTGGAGTGGAAATGGAATGCCGTCTAATGAAGTGGCAAGTATTGGATTGGAATGAACCTGCTATTCGTTTTTACGAAAAGAACGAATCAGTTATCGAAAAGAACTGGTGGAACGGAAAGCGATTTTTTATATAGATAAAAAAGATTAATATTTCCTTTTTACCTTTGAATCATTATCTTTGTAATATACGTATAGAAGAAAGCATCTGTGTATTTCGTCTACGCAGGTGATAAAGAATATTTATAGTGTTTCATAGTGTGAGGGGGTAGTCTTTAGGGACTACCTCTTTTCTTTTTTAGTGAACGCGCACTATAACTCCCTGACTAACAGTGATTCAGCAAGGCCAAATAGGAGGGCCTTTCGTTCTTCTGCAACACTCACTTGTCTTAAGTGCTCATAGGCTCTTTGCTGATAGTCGTTCCTCAACTGCTTTAGATACTCAGGAATACCCAGATCTACAAATAGCTGCGTTACGGCTCGTACTTTCTCTTCTGGATCATCAGATGGGCCGGAAAACCAAGACAAAATCTGCTCACGTTGTTCAGGTGAGGCCAACTCCAGGGCTTTGATATACAGGCAAGTTTTTTTATTCTGAATGATATCTCCACCTGGGCGTTTACCTACTTTTTGCGGGTCACCGAAAGTGTCTAGATAATCATCCTGGATCTGGAACGCGATTCCGGTAAGGCGCCCAAACTCACTCAGGTGCATTTGGTCATCCGCACTAGCACCTGCAGAAATAGCTCCCATTTTTAAGCTGCCAGCTAGCAAGGCTGCTGTTTTCATCTCGATCATTAAGAGATAATCATCCAGACTCACATCTTGCCGCGTTTCAAAATCGATATCGTATTGTTGGCCTTCGCACACCCGTATGGCCACTTGACTGAGGGTATTCACTAGATCGTTTATCGCTTCTGGGCGAGGCGTCTTCCGCAGTTCGTCGTAAGCATAGATCAACATGACGTCACCAGACAGGATACCGCTGTTTAGGCCATACTTTGTGTGCACGGTTGCTTGTCCGCGGCGGATATCCGCTTCGTCCATGATGTCGTCATGCACCAGGCTGAAGTTATGGAACACCTCTACACTAAAGGCTGAGGGAAGTGCAGCCCGCACATCTTCCTGAAATAATTGGCAAGCGAGTAGTGCCATCACCGGGCGCATTCTTTTACCACCCATTCCCATGATATAGTGAAAGGGTTCGTAAAGAGCAGCAGGCTCTTTGTGTACTAAATTCTCCTTGAGATAGTCTTCAAACAGCTGGCGTAGCGCTGGTAAATCTTGCATATTGATCAATTGTGGCGGTGAAAATGATATATTTCAGGGGGATTATGGAAACCTATCGCTCAAATTCTGGTATAATATCGGAAATGCCAATGTCCGAAAAGCGGCTTATAATTCAAGGAAGACAACAGGATAAGGCGGAAGAGGTTTTCAGAACAGCCATGTAATGTGGCATACAAAGGATGGAAAAATCACCAGAAGTCTAAAGGGATCATTAACTTTGCTTCTCAACTTTCGACAAAAAGCGTCGGTCATCCCAATTGTGTAATTTAATTTTTGTAATATAGGGCTTTCACGAAGCTCAATAATTGAATTCCGCCCCCTTGTCAAAGCTTTCGGATGCCGGGCAAACTAATGTCACGCATGAACAAAAAGTCTAAGCGATACTGTGTCTTGTTAATTGAAGATAATCCAGGTGATGTTCGGCTCACGCAGGAAGCTTTTCGGGAGACCGGAGCTGATATTGATCTTCAAGTAGTAATGGACGGCGTAGAAGCCGTAGCCTACTTGCAGATGGAACGTGAATACGCCGAAAAGCCACGGCCGGATCTAATCCTTCTGGATTTGAACCTTCCTAAATGGGGCGGCCGGCAGGTACTGGAGAAAATCAAAAAGGACCCAGATTTGTTGCGTATTCCTGTGGTGGTGCTCACTACCTCCAACGCAGCAGCAGACGTTCTGGCAAGCTACGACCTTCATGCCAACTGTTTCATCAACAAACCAGTGGATTTCGACAACTTTTTCCAGATAATTACGTATATCCAAAAGTTCTGGTTGGAGACGGCAACCCTTCCGGGTACCGTAAGCTAGTAACTGGAAAAAGTCTGTAATCCGTCCATTGTCGAGCTAGTGCTATAAATTTGAATGGACTATGGCGGGGTCAAAGAAGATGCTTAGTATTCTGGTTATCGAGGATAATCGGGCTGATGTAGAGATGATTCGGATCTTCCTGGAAGACTCGAAGCCCAAACATCAGTTGTTGACTGCAGAGTCGTTATCTGAAGGGTTCTACTTTTTGGATGAGCACGATATTGACCTTGTTCTTCTCGATCTCAACCTTCCTGATACAAACGGCTTTAATACCCTCCGCCGTTTCATAGAAAAATCTCCTAGTGTTCCGGTTGTAGTGATGACGGGCCTAAGCGATCAACGCAAAGGCACGGAATCAGTACGTGCTGGCGCCCAAGACTATTTGGTGAAAGGAGAGTTTGATTCCAAGCAATTACTAAAGGTTATTCGCTACTCGCTAGAGCGCTTTCGCCTACAGGCTGAAGCCGAAGAGCGTGCCAGTAAGGCTTCCGATGAAAAGTCCAGGTTAAAGGCGCTTCAACGCATGGCGGCCCTGGGGGATTGGGAGCTTGATATGGTGAGCCACGCAATGGATTGGTCAGAGGAGGTGTTTCAGATTTTTGAAATACCGGCCAACAGTTTTTCTCCATCCCTGAGTGATTACCTAGGTTTTGTGCACCGGGAAGACCGGGAGAAGGTTGAGCAGTTTTTTGCGGAAGCTGTGAAGTTTCAGGAATATGGTCCACTGGAGCATCGAATCCTGATCGACAATCGGATTCTCAAAACACTGAGCGTTCGTACCCGTATTCGCTTTGATGAAAAAGCCAATCGGGTGCTCTTATTAGGTAGTGTCCAGGATCTCACCCCTGCAGAGGCAGAACCAACTGGAGAGGAGGAAGAGGCTGGAGAATCCTTTCAGCCCGATCCGTTTTCTAGTCGGGAGCTACTCAATCAAATCAGTTTTAATATACGGACCCCGCTCAGTACGGCGGTTCACCTATTCTACCTCTTGGAACAAACTGCCTTAAATAAGCAGCAGACCAAGTTGGTACAAGATTTGAAAACGACCATTGATGACCTGAGCTTTACCCTGAGTAATCTAGTGAACCTCTCGATCCTGAGTAACGATGGCGTTATTTCTGCGAAAGAACAATTCCGACCACTAGATATCCTGGAATCCATCCAGCGGGTGATGACCTTCAAGGGGCAGCAAAACAATCGTGAAATCGATATCTATATTGATCCTCGGTTGGCCGTTGGTGTGCAGGGCGATTCCAATAAGCTATCGCAACTCTTCTTCTGCTTAGTGGAGCTTTCATTCCTCTACAGCAAGATGGCTGCTTTTGTCAAGCTACGTTGCACCTGGGAGGAGGATGAAGAAAATGGTGTACTAGAAGTTCAACTAGAGTACGATGGTTCGCTACCGCAATGGCCAAATGTAGATGAGGAAGCTACACCGGAGGAAGTATTCTCACTCTTGCAGCCCCAGCAAAAGACGAAAGGGAGAGAAGAGCTACTGGCACGAGTATTCCAGCGGCTCTGTAATCAGCTTTCTGTTCGTCGGCGTGAGCACCGCGGGCAGGCTGGTGTATTTATCGATCTTTCGATTCCTTTGAATCGAAGCAAGAGTGTCGATGCCGATATTCCAAGTACGCCACAGCAAGATCTTCGAATTCTGCTGGTAGAGGATCATCCATTGCACCAAATTGCAACAAAGAAAGTCCTTACGACTTGGTCGGATAAAGTAACAGTTACTGTAGTTGGCAATGGCAAGGAAGCCCTTGCTAAAGCTCAGGAAGCTGGTTTTGATATCGTATTAATGGACCTGCAGATGCCTGTGATGGGAGGTATCGAAGCAGCTACCAATCTACGTTTATTCTCTTCTGTACCCATCATCGCCCTAACCGCCAGCACCAGTAAACAAGAAGAAGATCAATGCTATCAGGCCGGGATCAACGATTATCTGGCGAAGCCTTTCCAACCAGAAGATCTCTACCGCCGGATTATGCTTTTAGTGCATGAGGAGGAAAAAGTGTAATGGCACATAACTTCTGCTGTTGATCTGTTGTTGGAATGGTATAGTGTAATCAAGAAATTAGGTTGAGATGTCGACACACGATCTGATCATTATCGGAGGTGGGCCCAGTGGTTTGAATGTAGCGATTGCGGCTGCCAAAGCGGGCCTGGACTATCTGATCATCGAAAAAGGAGTTCTGGTAAATTCCATTTATCATTTCCCCACTAATATGACCTTCTTTTCCACTTCCCAGAAGTTGGAAATTGCCGATACCCCGTTCATTTCGCATACGGATAAGCCTACCCGAAAGGAAGCTTTGGAGTACTATCGCCGTTTACAACAAGCCTTTCAGTTACGCCTGAAGCTTTATGAGCCGGCCACTAAAATGACGCCATTGGACGATGGATCCTATCAGATAGATACGACCAAAGGGAGCTATCAAGCGAGGTCGGTAGTTGTAGCTACTGGATTCTATGACACTCCACGAATGTTGGGTGTGCCTGGCGAAGACTTGCCAAAGGTCAAACACTACTACGATGATGCCCATCCATATGTGGGACAAAAAGTCTTGGTGGTCGGTGCGGCAAACTCTGCCTGTGATGTGGCATTAGAAACATACCAGAAAGGCTCAGAGGTGACTATGGCCATCCGCGAGCATGAGCTGTATCCAAAGGTGAAGTATTGGATCAAACCGAATATTGAGAACCGTATTAAGGAAGGAGCTATCCAGGCTCATTTCAATACAGTGGTTCGTGCAATTCACCCTGATCGCGTCGAATTAGAAGGGCCAGAGGGGCGATTCACCATTGAGAACGATTTCGTGTTAGCAATGACCGGTTACGAACCGAATTATCCTTTGCTTCATTCGCTAGGGCTTCCTATCAGTGATGATGAGTTAGCTTTACCTATTCACGATCCTGAAACCTTGGCAACACCACTACCGAATGTTTATCTAGCGGGTGTGGTTTGCGCTGGCCGTCAAACCAGTAAGCTCTTCATCGAGAACACCCGTGATCATGGTGATATCATCGTTCGTCAGATATTGGCGCAGCAACTCGCAGCCGTGTAAAATTTAGCTGTATTCACTTTCCAATTTAGGAGAAGAGTGTATATTTGCAGCCCATCAGCAGGAAGTTGTTGATGTACTTGTATAGAATAATTTGTCTGCCAAAACTCCTAGAGTCTAAGCAGACGATGAGGGATTAGCTCATCCCGATAACTATCGGGAGGCTAGAGCGCAAATAACGCGCAACTACCCTTTATGGGGGATTAGCTCAGCTGGCTAGAGCGCTTGCATGGCATGCAAGAGGTCACCGGTTCGACTCCGGTATTCTCCACGAAGCCGACCAGAGATGGTCGGCTTTTTTTGTTGGTAAATCTCCTGAGAGCTAATGATGTCTTACTGCACTATTAAAGAAAAGTTATGATGCCGGTATGAGCTGGTTGATATGTTGTAGCCTGCCTATATTCAGCATCATTACTAATCAACAATATGCGCTCCATGAAACACCTACTTCTACTCCTTATTCCTTTCTGTTTGTTTTTGATCGGATGCAATGACGATGATGCTTTGCTCGATCCTGCTTATCAGCCCGTTGGTGAGTCTGCCTTTACGGACTGTGTGAATGCTGAAAGTTGGCAATTAGATGATGTCAATTTTCAGATCAATGAAATGATTCAATTCGGTGACTACTTTGTGTTCGGTGGCTTCAGTAATCTCCTAATTATGGATGAAGACCTGGAAACTGTTGTCGTTGACGAAGAAGTTGAAGGCCGCAAACTATTACCTATTGGTGATAAGCTCATTATTTGTGGCCAGGATGGGCTCTACGAGTTTGCTTCAAATACCGAGACTTTTTCCACGCTTGATGCCAGCGTGTTTTGCCAGGATATAATCATAGGACCAGATGGAGAATTGCTTATTGCCAATGGCTCTTCGCTTACTCAATCCGTTCTTGAGTACAATTTTGTGCAGGGCGGTCTTCGTCCTTATTCTGATGTGCCATTAGTAGACGAAATATGCACCGGCGTTTTTGACCTTGCACTTAGTGAGAATGACAAGGTGTGGGTAAGTACTTGCCGTGACTTAATCCTCAAATTTGATAGCCGCACCTTTGAAGCGGCATTCAATACTGAAGATGAGCCACTACTACAAGGCCGTTCTGATGATCTGTTTTTGTTGCCTTATCAGGATGGCGTTGTGGTCGTAGCTAAAAATGGTACTGGCTTTTATCAAATCCTCAAGTATACCGGCGGGGAGTGGATAGAGCTGATTCACTTCTCCTTATTGAACAGCGTTACAACCTCTAAAGAAGTCTTCATGACGCGCCCATCTATCATGGAAGCTTTCATTAAGGATGATCTGCTTTACGTGGCCACTGTTTTGGCTGGGTGTGAAGGAATTCAACGCTTTGATATTAGCAAAAACGAGGAACTCACTGAGGATGATTATGATGCCTTTGAAGATCCTTTCTACAATAACCAGTGTATCAATGGAATGACCTTGGAAGGAGATGGGGACGTATATATCCTCGTCAATGGCAATCAATTGGTACGGGTTGATTGCTAAGAAAAAAGATGATGGGCTAGCCTACGACTGTCATAGGCTAGCCCATTCTCATTGAGGTAGGTGGTTTCCTACAAAAACATCCCACCCGAAGCCTCCAAGCGCTGTGCATTAACCCAGCCCGCAGCTTCGCTACAAAGGAAGACTACCACACTGCCGATATCGCTGCTCTTTCCTACACGACCTAATGCCGTCTGACTCGCAATGAAATCGACAACCTGTGGATTATGCGTGAAGGCGGCTTTGTTGAAATCATTGTCGATAGCGCCGGGCGCAACGATGTTGGCGGTGATTCCCCGGCTACCTAATTCCTTGGCCAGGTACTTGGTGAACGTCTCTACTGCTCCTTTCATGCTGGCATAGGCCGCGTAACCAGGTAGGGCAAAACGAGTAAGCCCCGTCGAGATGTTGACGATACGGCCACCATCTGCCATTAGTGATAGCAAAGACTGTGTGAGAAAATAGACGCCCTTGAATTGGATGTTCATCAAGCGATCGAACACCTCTTCGCTAGTCTGGCCAATCATTGCGTGGGCGCCGACGCCGGCATTATTGATTAAGAAGTCGAAGTCCTTTCTTTGCCACTGCGTTTCCAAAACGGTTTCTACGCTCGGCTTGAAATCCTCAAAAGAGGAAACTACACCCGTATCCAGTTGTAAGTATGCTGCCTTGCGCCCCAGCACCTCAATAGAAGACTTTACTGCTTCGGCCGCTTCTTGGTTGCTGTGGTAAGTGAAGATGATATCTACGCCCTGTTGCGCAAGGGTTAAGGCAGTGTCCTTACCTAATCCACGTGATCCTCCGGTGATGATGGCGATACTTTGCTTTGTCATTTGTCCTTTGATTTTGAGTATTGATTTAGAGCCTGTTTAAAATTCCCTCAATGGCTTTAAATCGGCTGATTTTGACTCATACTTCGTTAAATTTTTCGCCGAATCGCCCGCATTCGGCTGCAAAATTTGCCTTGCCTGAGTCAAAATCACCTCAATTGCAGCTCATTAGGAAAAATTTAAGCAGGCTCTAATCGGTTTGACATGGACAAAAGTAGCGGCCCGTTGCAGGGGACAACAGGTCGGTTTTCAAGGAAGGATGGTCATTTTTTAAGATTGACGGTATTGAGTAGGGGAGAGGCCGGTCATTTTCTTGAAAAAGCGGGAAAAGTTGCTGTTGTCACTGAATCCTAGCTTAGCTGCAATTTGGGCCGTAGTATCGGTACTCTGCTTCAAAAGGCTCTTCGCTTCGTTGCTGATCTTTTCATCAATCCACTGTTTGGCTGTTTTGCCAGTTTCCGCTTTGATGGTCTGGCTGAAGTGATTGCGGTGCAGGTGAAGGCAGTCGGCATAATCACTAACCGCCCAGGGCGTTTCGATCTTGCCCTGGAGGAGTTGTAGTGTGTTTTGCTGTAGCAGCTGCTGAAAGGCAGAGCTAATGACAGCGGCTCTGGTGGCCGGATTGCTATCCGTCCGATAGCGTTGTAAGAGCTCTTTGGTTTGGTACAAAAAGGCGACCAACTGCCCACTCACAATTTGCCGTTTGAATCCGGATGGTGTACGATAGATGCGCTCCAGTACTTCGAGGCTCGCTGCCAAGTCATTGAAGACCTCTTCCGGTAGCTGCATGACAGGAGTTGTCTTCTCGTACAGAAAGGGAAATACTTGTTCTACGCTTACCGGAAAATAGATTTTCAGAAATGCTTCCGTAAAGGTGATCATGTATCCCTTCAGGTTTTCTTCAATGAAGAAAGACTTGAGGTGCCCAGGGTTGGTGAAGTAGAACGAACCCGCCTGGACACTGAAATATTGATCGTCGATGGTATAATGACCCTTGCCGTCGGCAATAAGTAAGAAGGCGTAGTAGTTTGTTCTGAAGAGTGGTGATTGGGTGGGCGGTTCACCATGAAGTTTATCCAGGGGGTGGATTGTGAAATCAAAGTCCTGCTCGATCTCCAAACGGATGGCCTGAAAGAACTCAGAAATCGAGCCATAAATTTTATAGTCGGCCATCGGTGTTTGTTATTTTGACCTCAAAATAAGAGAAAATGAAACGACCATGATTCTTGTTTAGACAAAATTTCACGCAAGGGAAAGGTTGAACAAAATCATGCGAGAACGAAGTGGTTGCATTTTGGGGCAACTGCGAAAACAATTAGAACTATGAAGAAAGGTATTGCACTGATATTAGCTATCGTTGGTTTAGGAGCAGCTTATCAAGGTTACCAATTGTATGAAGATGCGAATGCTGGCTTTACCGTCCTGGGCCTTGACATTTCTGCCAGTGATCAGGAGGTAACCCGCCAGGCCTATTTGTATTTCGCAGGTGCGGCGGTAGCGCTGATTGCGGCGCTTGTGGTGTTAACACGGAAGTAGGCAAATCGTGTGATCAGTGTCATATTTTACTCACAATTGGCAGTTGTCACTAACGATGCCTTTCTTTGCGCGTTGATTAAGGAGTAGAACTTAGAAGAATTATGATACTATCAACTGCGCTTGGTCGCCTCCGTTGGATTGCAATTGCTGAAGGTATTAGCTACTTGTTGTTTGGTCTGACAATGCCGCTGAAATACATGATGGAAATTCCTGGTCCGAATAAGGTAGTGGGAATGGCGCATGGTGCTCTCTTTCTATTGTACGTGGCACTTGTAATTCAGTGTGCGTATCTCTACAAATGGAGTTGGAAAGTAACCGGACTTGCCTTGTTGGCCTCGATCATACCCGCAGGTACCTTTTATGTCCATGCTAAGTACTTTGGCGACCATCAAAACATCCGTGCTTAAGGGAGGCTTTTCTTTTAGCCCTTAGGTTTCCAGTCATAATCCTGTTCCTGTCTTTGAAGAAACTGTCCTAGATCAATAGTTCGGTCTCCGTAGAGCATGTCCCAGATTAGGGCTAGCGCTAATAGTACCTGCAAGTCGGCATCTTTATCCATTTGCAGATGATACCGGTCTGCACCGAAAACAGAAATGATATTCATCTTTAGCAAAACGGCTATTTGCGCATCATTTCTAAAGACGCTCGCGTTTAAGCCGCGATGCCCAATGACTTCGTAGTGTACCGCTCCATCGAATAGCTCAAAAGTGTGATGGAAGTGAGAAGAGCTGCGAAAAGTTAGTTCCCGTTCCTCCTCTATTTTAACCGTGAACTTCTCATTCCATATTCGGCGGTGCCGCTTGATCTCCACGCGTATGGCTGGCTTTTCGCCACGGGCGCTAATGATGTCAATGTAGTTATGGAAATTACGGTAAGCTTCGTAAGCGTAGCACAGTACCTTCTCTCCGTGGGAGATCACATATTCTTTAGTGGTCAGTTCAGCCTTCTGTCGGATCTTAATCTCCACTGCTCGTGTTCAAATCAATTGGTGGCTTTGGTGAAAATACTTGAAATAAATTAGGTGGCAGAAATCCGGTTACCCGGAGCTTATCGTAGAAGTTGTCTAAAGTTTTTAGCTAGGCGGGCAA
>ENA-UENT01000735-UENT01000735.1-marine-metagenome-genome-assembly--contig:-NODE-735-length-14253-cov-3.255063_pt1 | contig 14253 bp, 9 predicted proteins | sample MGYA00237879_ERZ529330 | MGnify/ENA primary metagenome ERZ529330 (study PRJEB26372, sample SAMN05368345) | marine metagenome | biome: cultured habitat; feature: ocean water; material: water; isolation... | reverse complement strand
GACGATCGGTCTCGAGCATATGACCTCGTTCCAAAATACCTAAGGCCTTGTAGATCTTAGTCAGAATGCGCGCTACGGTAGTCTTACCTGTTCCCGGATTGCCAATGAAAACCGTATGCAGGTAGAAGCTACCAAGCACATCACGATTCGTTTCGCGGTAATAACGCACCAAACGTACCATTTCATTGATCTGAGCTTTAACTCGAGCCATTCCGATCAAACGATTAAGCTCATTGAGCGACTCCTCCAGCAACTGTTCATCAACAGGAATATTGGGTAACTCCCTACGTTCTTTGGGCTGAACCTTATCTACATCATGTAATTCGATCACCGAAAGGTTCTCTTTATCCAATTCGCGTGGATTCTCATGCCCCATCACCCGCAAACCTAAGGAGATCTTAGATTTTTCTATCAGATCATAGACAAAACGGGCATTACCGAAAGTCCGATCTCTGGTTCGATAAGCATTGAGAATGTATTCATCTAATCTTGCCTTGGATTCGGGGGTAAGTACAACCTCCTTTTCAGTGCAAGCATAATCGGCAATTTCTGAGAGTTCCTGCGGTAGATAATCATCAAATTCAAAGTACAACTTGAACCGTGATTTCAAACCTGGGTTGGAATTCAGGAAGTTCTTCATCTCTTTTGGATATCCAGCAACAATGACCGCCAGATCCCCAGGTCCATTGGACATTTCCTTCACCAGGATCTCAATAACCTCGCGACCAAAGTCTTTGGAGTCATCATTCGAACGTGCCAGAGAGTAAGCTTCATCGATGAAGAGTACTCCTCCTCTAGCCTTTTCGATGGCTTCCTTTACTTTGGGCGCTGTCTGCCCAATATATTCTCCTACAAGGTCAACTCGATCCACTTCATGCACATGCCCCTTACTGAGTAGCCCCATTTTCTTGTACAAGCGCCCCATCATCCCGCCAACGGTTGTCTTACCCGTTCCAGGATTTCCAATGAAAACCGAATGCACATTTATCTCCTCCTTTTCCTCAAAACCTTTTTCTTTCCTGAGTTGCAGGAACTGAATATATTTGGCGTGATCTCTAACTTGGGATTTGATGGCACTTAGACCAATTAAGGCATCCATCTTGGCCATCAGTTCCTCAAAGGTCTGAGGAATCTCTTCCACGGGGTTCAGCACCACGGGTGTCGTTCGACTTGGCAAAAGTACACCACTCACCCCTTCCACAAAGTCTTCGCTAATCTTGAACGGTATCACCGCCAGCAGCTTGTCCATGAAGACGATCTCAGCAGTGTATCGATCCATGCGCCAAGATCCCTTCACATTCGAGCCCCAACCCGCTGTGATTTTAATCAGGTTATCTTTTTTCTCTACCCGCTGTAATCGAATCACCTGCCCCTTCAACTCCCGCGCATCATTATAGAATTTGGTGAATAGCTCACAATGCCACGATTTATCGGGCATTAGGTTGCGAAGAATGATCTCTACATAAATGTAGCGTGTTTCTTCACAGCTAAACTCCTTATAATAGGTGCGTTCCTCTTCGATTAAATCATCGTAAGGACCTTCATACAATTTAAGGGATTCTACAGCTAGGTAAGGATTAACTTCCGCAGTGGCGGGCTGCCCTGCATCTTCCACATAGAAGTACTTGGAGGCCACCTTTTCTCCTTCTATATAGGCCTCCCAGAAGTAAGTACCCTTTTTCCAAAAGGCTCCTTCGGTCTTATTGCCCCATCCTTCTCGGATGTAAACTATATTATCGTATTTGCTAACTTTTCTTCGGAGTGGTAAAAGGCAAAGCTCTTTCTTGCCTTTCTTTAAGGTGAAGCATCTTAATTCGACCTCTATTTCCCAGTCCTCAACATCAAAGAGTTTATTGTAGAAGGATAATTCTGCATAGATATAAGTGGCTTCGTATCTATCAAAGACCTGCCGATATTTCTTCTTGTTATCTGCCAGCCACTCTGTAGAAGCGTATACCTTTAACTCCTTAAACTTAAAATTCTTAGTACCCGATTGAGGGAACTCAACTGCCATATCTGGTCTCCTTAGCTATTGTTTACAATGATCAAAAAAGTCCTATCGTGATCGCTGACTAATAAATATACGAAGGAGCCCGCAATTTGGTACATTTTTTTGAAAAAGATACCCTTCTGCTACTTTTTTTGTACAGCCTGTCAAAGTAAAACCTAAAACGTCAGGAGGGAATCAAAATACAGTAGAAATAAAAAAAGGCGCCAGAGCATTTAAGCCCCAGGCACCTTAAAACCACCTATCTATTCTTTGATTGCTTTATTTCTTATTGCCTCAACAAGGAAAGGTGACCAATGTTTAGTTTTTTCTTGTATTTTAAAGCCGTTTTTCCAGTAATGATAAAAACCTGACATTTCGGTATAAAACCTAGCTGGGTTCTGAATTAATAGGTTACAGAAAACAGCTGTAGCCACCCAGTTTTAAAATGATTTTGAGCGCGCAAGCCCCTAGGGAAACAACAGATAAACTTGCCTAAAAGCATTGAGATTTTGTCAAGGTCCAGGACATAAGTTCCATGACCGCAACGAAGGAAAGTAGGTTTTCCCAGTCGGCATGACATAAGCGACTGATACCCATGGCCAACATAAGCATACAACTTCCCACCCTGATCCAAGACGTTGTCGTGGACGGCATGCCGCAGTACTATCTGAGGCCCCTCTTTGCTCCGTATCCCTTTGTCACACATCGACGATACAATCTGGCTATCACCCAGTACCAAAAGGAAGTCAAGCTCTCTTTCAAGGGTCTAAGCCTTAATCGTGACACCTTGGATCGAGTGCTCTGGTATCTTTTCTCCCCTACTATTCATTATCAAAAGCTGCCGGTTGCTTTTACCCTTTCGGGAGAGTTTATCCAAGGGGATATCAGTATGATCCGTTTCAACTTGAAAAATTATACTTTCATAGGTTTTCCTGCTTTGAACAACTACCTGTTCATGATCAAGACAGAAAAACGAGGAGCGGAAGACTATCAAAAGGAAGCGACAGATCGTGTCAAGAAATTGATGAAGCTGTTCAAACAGGATCTGGGAAAAGAATTTGACTCTTCTCAATACTTCGCCGGTAAAAAAGAGTTTATTACCAAGATTCCCGTAAACATCCGCGTGGGTCAGAGTCCCTTCAAGTTTGATCGAAGACAAGACGATTGGTTCTTTTCAAGATTGAGTCACCACGAGGAATTTGATGGGGCTACCGAAATTGAGAAAATTGGACATGATCTAAACGCTCGCTACCCTAGTGAATTAAGCCGAGCTTACTTTCAGGAAGAATTAGTAGATCATTTGTACACCATTCTTTTCCGGAAGACCAATACCTCCCTTGCTATTGTAGGACCTCCTGGTGTTGGAAAATCTACTGCCATCCAGGAAACACTCTACAGATACCTAAGTGACCATTATGAAACCCGCAAAGGAAGAGCTCAGCGACTTTGGCACATTGATCCCAATCGCGTAATCTCCGGGATGATGATTGTTGGTATGTGGCAAAAACGCTTAGAGGCCCTCATTCAGTACCTTCAAAAGCCGGAAGAGCGATCTAAAAAGGGGGACAAATTGATAGTTACCAACCCGGTAGCGCTCTTGAGAATCGGAAAATCTGCCAATAATAACATGACCTTGGCAGATGTTTTCAAGCCTTATTTAGAAAAGCGGGAGCTCCAAATGATCATCCTCGCAACTCCTGAGGAATGGAAGGTATTACAAGAGCAAGATCGACGCTTCAGCGATCTGTTTCAACTGATCCGGGTCCAAGAACCAGACTCCCTTACGGCCACTAAGATTATCCTGCAACAGAGAAAGCATCTCGAATTTGAGAATGGCGTTAGTATCACAATCAAGGCTATTCACCAACTCCTGGATATTCAACGCAACTACTTAAAAAACAAGCCACTTCCGGGAAGTGTCATGGACCTCCTCAAACAGATTGCTACCAAGTATCGCTATGGTCAGGTGGATGCGCAGGAGGTTAGAGAGGAGTTTAATGCATATAGTGGTCTTAAAGAGCAGATTTTCGATACAGGTACAGTCATTGAAGACAATGAAATCGACCAGATCTTTGCCAGAGAACTGGTCGGACAACCGAAAGCGGTCAAAGCACTTTCAGATGTAGTCCATCTACTGAAAGCCAAACTGAATAACAGTAATGAGCCAATATGCTCTCTACTTTTTGTGGGGCCAACGGGAGTAGGAAAGACGCACGCGGCCAAGGTCCTCGCCCAATATCTGACAGGCAGTGAGCAACATCTGATTCGCTTCGACATGAATGAATTCATCGATGAAGGAGCAGCTCAGCGTCTCATCGGCGATTACTCCAACCCGGAGGGGCAGTTAACCAGCGAGATTCGGTATCGTCCTTTTGGGATTCTATTGTTGGATGAAATCGAAAAAGCTCACCCGAAAGTTCATGACCTTTTACTACAGGTACTGGATGCCGGGCGTCTCACAGATAGTTTAGGGCGTACGGTTGATTTCAGTAATATTATCATTATCATGACTTCCAATCTCGGGGCTGAGGAAGTCAATCGACAACTGGGTTTTGGTCAAAAGGGAGCTCAAGATGAATCCATCATTCTCCGTTCCATTGAGGCACATTTTAGGCCTGAATTCGTGAACCGAATTAAGAAGATCGTTTTCTTCAATCCTTTACAACCCGATCACATCTTAGGGATTGCACAACTGCAAATCCGTGAACTATTGCAGCGGGATGGGTTCGTCCGTCGAACAACCATCCTAAATATCTCCCAATCGGCTTTGGAATACGTTGCCCATAGAGGATTTCATGCCAGAATGGGTGGACGCGCCTTAAAACGACAGATTGAGCGAGATCTTACTTCTCTTTCAGCAGAACAACTGATATCCTCGTATTCCAGTAATCCTATTTTATTCGATATAGACCTCAAGGATGGCCACCTCCATCCTCGCATTAACAATTTGGAATTTGTGCAGTCGATAGACGATGACTGGCTACCTCCTCTTCCCAAAGAAGGTGGCGGCGTACGCTTCTATTCCAATTTGTTACATAGTATTGAAAAGTTGGAGCAAGATATTAACGACCTAGAAAAGTACCTTCCCCCTAGCCAGGACCCCATGATTGTAATTGGCGAGGGACAACTGGATTGGCAGTACTATGGCTTCAAAACTAAAGTAAGCGAAACGAAAGAATTGATCCAAAATATGATGTTAGGCTTCAGTGATAAATATTTCATTGAAAGCCCTGCTAACCCCCTTCGACTAAAACCAGCCGTCAAACCGAGAAAAGACTGGTCAAAAGGCGTGCGAGAGAATTTCAAGGATCGCCTCTTCCAGAAAGAAGCCTTGCAAGAGATCAGTGAAGCTTATCAATACGCCACCGCTCAATTTGATAATCTCAAGTCGGAGTTTATCAATAATTACTTGAAAGTAACCTTTCTTCTGATCTGTGGCCGTGGCTTCTTACGGCGAGAAACGGAGCGAGTTACCTTGCACTTTGAATCCTGCATCACTGGTTTGGGAGAAGCAGAAACAGCTACCCTTTGTCGGCTATACGCTCGCCTTTTAAGTCTATTGGATATTCATTACGAAATGAATGAGGATAAAACCAAGATTCATGCAGAGGGGTATTCTTTGGTAGATCTTTTCCGTGCCGAGGAAGGAATCCAGCTATTTTACGTAGCTCATCAAAATCCGTTACCAATTCGGATGTGGGTGGAGAAAGATCAAAGGCCCATATCTAGTACCGCCAGTTATAAAGTAATCCGTATTTTTGACGGCTCAAATACCATGACCGACCTTCGGTCTGGATTTTCCAATGCGGTAAATATTACGCCAGAAGAATTTAAACTATTGATCTACGCAGGTTTATCGCTGGAGTTAAAGGAAATAGTATAAACAGGTATGAATCAATTGGAAACATTTAGAGGGATAAAGACTTTCATCTTCGATGTCGACGGTGTCATGACCAATAGTGAAGTGATCGTCTTTGAGGACGGAAACTTGATCCGAAAGATGAGTATCAGGGATGGATTTGCCCTCAAAATGGCCGTAAGAGCTGGATATAGAGTAGCTGTGATTACGGGAGGTAAGTCGGAAGGTGTGATTAAGCGACTGAAAGCCTTAGGAGTTGCTGATGTCTATAGTGGATATCAGGAAAAACTGGAAGCATATGAAGAACTGATTTACACTTATGATCTAAATGAAGAACACATCCTCTATATGGGAGATGACGTACCCGATTATCCGGTGATGCGGAGAGTGGGTTTCCCAACCTGTCCCAGCAATGCCGTGCCGGAAATCATGGAGTTGGCCCATTATATATCTCCCTATGAAGGGGGTAGCGGCTGCGTTCGCGATGTGATCGAGAAGGTGTTAAAACTGAACGGACACTGGCCAATTAAATCTGGCTTTGAAGAAGAAGAATGAACCGTTAAAAACCATTGTCCATCTAAAAGTGGGTAGTGAAAAAGGAGCTACATGCCATTATTTAACTTAGTACGTTGGCCAAATCTGGTGATCGTTGCCTTGACCCAGATCTTGATCTTCAATTGGGTGTTGCTCCCCAGTTTTGAACAGTACAATATTAGTAGCTCACTCAATCAAAATGAATTTTTCCTCCTGAGTTTGGTGACTCTACTCCTTAGTGCTGGGGGGTACGTTATCAACGATATCTACGATCGAGAAATAGACCTGGTCGACAAGCCCGATCGGGTTATTATTGGAAAAGAAATTGACCTCCCCACCGCTTACTGGTTGTACTTTGTCATTCATTTAATCGGTTTCTTACTCTCTTTATACCTCGCCTTCGTGGTAGAAAAACCAGGCTATGTCGGACTCTTTCCGCTAGCGAGCACCGGTTTGTACCTGTACTCTCGTTGGCTAAAACGTATGCCGCTTTGGGGTAATCTGTTGATTTCCTTGTATTGTAGTGGAGTAGCAGGAATCGTTTGGTTTGCAGAAAGAGAAGCCTTCTCGGAGTTGGCAATTGCGGAGCGTACCTATCAAAAGATTGGGGCGATTCTAATGACCTATCTGGTTTTCGCTTTTCTGACCACACTTTTCCGAGAGCTGATCAAAGATATGGAAGATGTGGAAGGAGATACACGAGGAGGCTTCCGAACCGCACCGATCGCCTGGGGTATGAATACCTGTCGACAGATTGTCACCCTTTTGGGCGTCATCATTTTGTTCTTCCTGGTGGCTGCTGGTTGGTTTTTCTGGCAACAATTGGATTCTCCCATCTCTGGAGTAGTCCTAATGGTGATGTCCTTACCAATGTGTGTCATCTTATTCCGACTGCTGCAAGCTCGAGAAAAAGAACATTTCCATCAACTTAGCCAATGGTCAAAGCTATTGATGCTTAGTGGTATACTTATCCTATTCTTATTAGAAATCTAACTGCTATTCCCATGCAGCATAAAAATCTCATCCTAGCCTCCAAGTCGCCACGCCGAAAACAACTCTTGGAAATGGCTGGTATCCCTTTTACGATCCGAACCAAAGAAGTCGAAGAAGACTATCCCGAAGATCTACCCGTGATGGAAGTAGCGCCTTACCTAGCCCGCAAGAAGGCACAAGCTTGTCGAGATTTTATTCAAGGAGATGATATTCTACTATCTGCAGATAGTGTGGTCATCCAAGGGGGAATTATCTATGGAAAACCAGTAGATAGAGCTGATGCCAAGCGAATTTTAGCGATCTTATCGGGGCAAATGCACACCGTTGTGACAGGCGTCTGTCTACTTTCGAAGGATAAGGAAAGAATATTTGCTGGGCATTCGCGCGTGTTCTTTGATGAATTGAGTGAAGCGGAGATTGACTATTATGTGGATACCTTTCAACCTTATGATAAGGCTGGTGCCTATGCCATCCAAGAATGGATTGGATTATGCAAGATCAATAAGATTGAAGGCACCTATGCTAATATTATGGGATTGCCAGTAGATATGGTATATAAGGAATTACAGGCCTTTTGAAGCTTGAGCTGACGTAAAACGTAGGTCTCTGTTAATTAGCGACTTAGATCCCAAACCCAGTGCCCCTTGCTGTCAAAGTAGCCTACTTTATCGCCTTGCTCGACCCGAAAGAGCCCCTTGCCTGCATAGCTAATAAACTCAAAATCGGGTTCAACGATCAGTTCTCCCTTAAGATTTATCAACCCATTAAATCCTTCAATTCTAACTTTGGCGTAGCCATTTTCAAACTGGTCAATTCGCCCATATTTCGGGGGGATCACTTCAATTCCCTTTCGGTTAATAATACCCCAACGATCTTTGATCTGTACGACGGCCACTCCATGCTGAAACCCTCTGGCTTTCTGATAATAACCATTGTACAAGTCCGATTTTTCTGTGATAAAGTAGAATCGATATTTGTTGTCTCGTACCAGACCTCTACCGTCACGGAAACCTTCCAGCCGGTCAATTCCCGGTTCAAGGATAATCTGACCAGATGGATCAATTAATCCTCCCTTTCTTAATCCGCCCCGGTACACCACTGCACGGTTACCTACAAAATCTTGACAGCGTGAGAATTCAAATGGGATCTTGACATCCCCAGTGCTTGATATATAACCACATTTCCCGTCCTTATAAGCAGCAGCAAAGCCATAACTAAAGTCCGACAGCTTCGAATACTCGCAAGGTACGGCTAGTTTACCACGGGCGTCGATAAAGCCATAATTAGCCCGGTACTTTACTCGTGCTAAGCCTTCACTAAATTTAGAAATTTGGAGAAAATCCAGATTGGTAATTTTATGTCCTTTGCGATTGATCAAACCATACCGAATTCTCTTGTTTCCATATCGCACCTTAGCTACACCGAATTGATTAAAGCCTTCAATCTGCGTATAACGACTAGGTCGCAAAACATAGTCCCCGCTACGATCGATCAGGCCATATTTGCCATCGACCACTACCCTGGCAATTCCTTGCTGAAAATCAAAAGCACGGTCGAAAGTCGCAGGAACAATAAAGGCTTCCTCCGCATTGATATAACCTACCTTATTGCGTGAATAGACCCAAGCTAAGTCATCCTTAAAGGAACCTGCTCGTCGATACTTAAAATCTATCTGTACTTCTCCCAAACGGTCAATGTATCCCCACTTGTTGCCAAGCTTAGCCGCAGCCTTACCATCACTAAATTTCTTTACCTCTTGAAATCGACATGGAATGACCTCTACCCCATCGGCATTCACAAATCCCCACAGATCATTCCGTTTCACCGCCAAACGCCCTTCTGAAAACTGTCCTAGTTCATCATAAGTCGCATTAACGCGCAGCTGTCCTAAGGTATCGATTAAGCCGTATTTGGGTTCTTCGACATATACCTTGATAATCTTATTGTCCGTATTTTCAAGGAATTGTACTCCATCGTATTGGCAAGGAACCAGCTCCTTCCCGCGATTGTCCATTAAGCCCCACTTCTGTTCGCATTGCACAATACCCACCTGATTGACCATATCCTGGGCATAAGTGTATTGCGGGGCAACTACTACTTTAGCTGTCGTATCAATATAACCCCACTCACATTCATGACAAACTAGTACCGCCTCCTGCCGGAACAATTGATCGTACTTTGTATAATCGACCATGGAGCTGCTGACCAAAATATCAGAAAGGAAATGGTTTAATCTAGCCAAGCCGTAGGTCTGCTTCATACTACCAGAGATTCGTCCTCGGCGACTCATCCTAGCCACCCCCTCCTGAAAGGGTCCAATGAAAGCATAATCATCGGCGACGATTCTGCCGGTCTGATCTAACAAGCCAAACTTTCCGCCTGCAAATAAGCATCTCGCCAAAGGGTATCCCTTCCGAAAATCATCAAATTCAACATTCCAGAAGTTCATTTCAGAGATCAATAAACCCACCTCATTCTTCACTAGTCCGTACACCATGTCAAAACGGTAAGTCGTACGTTCGAACTCATAACGCAGGTCCTTTTTGATCCCCACTATAGTAAAACCGAGATCGCGTTCCACTTTGACGTAGTGAAACTTCGGTTCAATTTGTATTTCACCCGTCGCCAGTCTTCGGAGCCCCCAGCGATCGACTTCTGGAGAGTAAAACCACTCGAACTCGTCCAACAAAAAGTCATTGAGATCTCCCTGTCCAAGAAACTCTAGGCCAGCTTTGGCTTTAATCTTTACCGTAAAATGATTACTGAAATTGCTGTTATCCAATAAGCGGCCATCTTTATCAAATTCGAAAATGGTTAGCGCTTCGTCCGCCGCGCCGGTGCCTTTCTTCACATAGGCTTTCGCCTTCCTGTCTTCCAAAACAATTCGGTCAAATACGGGCGTAACTACCTCCTCTCCATCATAATTGACAACCCCAAATTTCCCGTTATTTTTAACCAGCCCTACCCTAGATCGAAGTGGAGCGATATAGTCATATTTCAGTTCGATAATCGGGCTACCACTTTTGGCCACTACTCCCCATCGTCCACCCCGATTTACCCTAAAGTATTCGGGACCATAGGTCTGAATCTCATCGTACTGGATCGGTAAAACTGGGCTACCGCATTGGTCTATTAAACCCAACTGTCGTTTGCGCTTAACGATCAATAACTGCCTGGTTAATGGATAGAAATCATCAAAATAACCCTTCGTTATAATCCGTCGACAAGCCAGAGAATAGACGAAAGATTTGCTGTCTGAGATGAGTTTTATAAAACGTGGAGATAACCTTTGAAAGGAATCAAAACGCGGAGCAATTTGCTCCATTCCACTGGCATTTACTGCGCCCCACTGACTCCCCTTTCGGTAAAAAATCAGGCTATCGCTGAAAAAGCGAATTTCGGAAGCTAGATTGGGTAAGACCTGCTTCCCCTCTTGATCAAACACCCCTAACTCATTTGATCTCCGCGTAACGAAGTGTTTCTCCTCAATTGATATTTCGTCAAAATCAGCTTGTAGGATCTCCCTTCCTTTCCGATTCACTATTCCCCACCGTTGCTTTTTCGTGTAGGCCAAAAAGTCATCCGACCAGATCTCTACCCGATCATAACCTTTGGGTAGGATAATCTTGCCATTGAGATCGATGACCAGCCATTCTCCTTGATCCATTACCGCAACCATCGTAGAATCCAAGACTTTGAGGTCATCATATTTCGGTAGTACCACTTCTTTTCCCGATTCGTTCAGCAAGCCTACTCTGCCCGCCCTTTGCATGACGGCATAGCCATATTTCTTGAATTCACCAATAGCATCGTAATTGGCATCTAAGACCATTTTGCCATCAGCGTCTATTAAACCCCACTTTTTATTGATTTTAACAGGAAAGTGTGCTTGAGCGTGTAAGGTACAGCTAAGAGATAAGAGAATAGGAAGAATGCATAACAAGCGCTTCAACGAAACCGGGAGTTGTTTTCGGTACATACCTCTATTTAACGTAGAATTCTATAATAAATTATAGTAATCTCAAGCAGCTGAAATGCGTAGGCTTACCCGTAATAACGGGGCTGGTGTCCATTTTGTTTGGGAAAGGCTTTTCTCCCTGTTCCGCATTTCGTTCTAGTGCAATACCTCAGAAATTTATTTTAGGAATTGCTCTGACATCATCATATTTGGAACTTAGCTATACTGTAATGAGTACAAAAATCTTACAAATAGCAGATTTCCATATATTACTATAATGCCCCCCTTTCCATAAAGTTACAAAACAAAGGCATTTTTGTGATTTTGCCAAGGCTGGGCGACAAATTTAACGCCACCTTAGGTATAATCTAACTCTACTTTTAAGATAAGGTAGGAATTTGTGAGGTATTGGTCAGTGCGCTAGCGGGAAAGTGCCATTTTCCTGCCATCCGGAAGGTCGATGGACTAGCAAAGTAAGCTGTTGGACTTCAAAGGTACGTTGGTATACCTTTTTGGAAAAGTATTCCCAGGCGTGTGGAAAAGTATTCTGCTCTAGATCACGAAAAGCAATAGTCATATGTGGATGAAACCCAAACGGCCCCTTGTGTTTGATGCCTAAGCTTTGTTCCATGGTTGATGCTAGTTGCTCCTGAAGTTGAACAAGCAGTGGCTCCGTTTCCACATCTACAAATATGACTCGCGGCGGGAAGCTATCAAAGTTCTTCAAAGTTATAGAAAAAGAGCTAAGGTCAAATCGAAAATGGGCTAAGCATTGAGTCAGAGACTCCAGATTAGATGAAGGCCATCTGAAGGGTGGAATTAAAGTTATATGAGGTGGAGAGCGCAAGGCATGGCGGCTGTTGAATTGAGCCGCTGCCTCATTCTTAAATGCTGTTACTTCTTGCTGTATTTCCTTCTGCGGAAGTACAGCTATAAAAAATAGATCAGTCTGTTTAGACATTATAATTCTTCAGCCAAATAGTCCTCTTTATTGCGTTGTTTGCGCTGTGATAGATGGTAGATAATCATACCCAATCCACCAAATAAAAAGATCATTGCAAAGTAGGCTGTTTCCGAAGGTACTCCCCCTTCTTCCAGTCCCCAACCGGCCACCAGACCCAATCCAAAAGCTGCAAATAATATTCCAACCTTTAGTACTCGATTAGACTCCGTCTTTTGCATCTGTATCTTATATTGCATGGGATCCTTCCCCTGCTGGATCATAGCCATCCGCTCACGGTGTCTAGAGGTGTAAAACATATACACGAAAAACGATAGGGACCCAAAGGTGCAAATAATGCCAAGTATCGGGACCAATGATTCAAGCATACTCATTTGTCTCTTTTTTATTGCTCTGACGAGGCCAATTGAAATCAGGTTACAAACTGCGATTTTTTTCTGAGTATTTTCTAAAAATATCAGAATTCTTCCTGCCACGTCTAGATTCAATAGGGGAACAATCCCCGTCTGAACATCCTATAGAGTGTAGGCATATTCACAGATGATCAGATCTAATATTCAAAATTTGTATTTTGCATTACTAGATGGATCTAATTTGTCATTGGCGGATCTCCTACTAGAACTATCCTCGCTTTGTCCCAAAATCGACAAAGTTCTGGAATAGTTCGTAACCTAAAACCTTTGATCGACGTCATAGTAAAACTTTATGCACGCTAAGGAAGCGGATCAACAACTTGTGGAAGAGGTATTGAAGGGCAACCAGAGCGCTTTTCGACAACTGGTCGAGCGGTATAAAGACTATGTTTTTACCGTGTGTTTTAGAGTATTGCAGCAACGAGAAGAGGCAGAAGAAGCATCACAGGATGTCTTCATAAAAGTTTATAGAACTTTAGGAAGTTTTGAACAAAAGTCAAAGTTCAGTACCTGGCTATATACGGTGGCCTATCGGACTGCTCTGGATAAAGTTAGGACCCGAAAAAAAGGGAATATTTCTATAGATCAGGAGGACAACTATTTACAAATTCCAGATCAGGAAAATCGTGGCGCTGAACAATTGATTAATACGGAATTGTTGAAAGCTCAATTGATCACAGCCATCCGGCAACTAAAGCCTCAAGATGCCGCAGTGGTTACTCTTTTTTACTTGAAAGAAAAAAGCATCAAAGAGATCGTTGAGATTACAGGCTTGACGACAACCAATGTAAAGACGAAATTACACCGAACGAGGGAGAGCTTACGAAAGCACTTGCAAAAACAATTAGGTAAAGAGATCAAAGATAATCTACTTTGATATGGAAGAAAATGATCTGATATGGCGCTTTATAGATGGGGACTGCGATGAGGTAGAAACTAAAGCCTTGCTGCAACGAATGGAAGAAGATCCTGATTTCAAGCAAGCAGTGGAGGAGCGTCAGCAGTTGGATGGAGCCTTTGGAGATTTGGAACTGGAACAGCCGTCCATGCGCTTCACGACCAATGTGATGGAGAATTTACCTATGCTTTATCAACAGCTTCCTACCCAACACTTGCTAGGTCCATCCTGGGTAAAAGCCTTTTGGGGCGGTCTGACCTTTTTAATGTTAGGCACAATCGGCATTGGCTTTTTCACTCCTGAGGCCTATACTGAGCCTACCAGCAATTTCTCCAGAGAAACTATTGATATCACGAAAAGTCTTTTCTTACCTTATAAGACCGCCATTATTCTTCTATCTATAAGCATCACCTCGATCTTCCTGGTCTTGCTGGACAAGCAATTATCCAAAGGCCGCAAGAAGACAGCCTAATGGGTTAGCACCCTGTATGCAGCTTAACTTCGGTTGAATTCCATGCGTTCTCCCATTTTAGCCTCATTAAATTGCCCCTTATGGTACGCTAGGTGGCCACTTCCCAAAGTGGACTCTACCTTCCCCGTAAATTCGTGACCTTCAAAGGGGGACCAACCACATTTGTAATGGATGT
>ENA-UENT01000723-UENT01000723.1-marine-metagenome-genome-assembly--contig:-NODE-723-length-14574-cov-9.247163_pt1 | contig 14574 bp, 11 predicted proteins | sample MGYA00237879_ERZ529330 | MGnify/ENA primary metagenome ERZ529330 (study PRJEB26372, sample SAMN05368345) | marine metagenome | biome: cultured habitat; feature: ocean water; material: water; isolation... | reverse complement strand
GCTTCGTCAGTGGCCGATGTCGCAAACCACTTTGTCAAGCGTATATTAGAATTTCGGGCAAAGGATCGCCGGCTTGATTTCCGGTTCTTTGTAAATCTTGAAGATGTAGAAGGCTGCGATTTCAAATGCGCCCTGAAAGTCCGTTGCAGTACGGTATGCAGACACGTTCAGGTCGAATGCAGCAGCGACCCGCAGGTCTTTGTAGTCCAGCCCGGCGAGGATTTTCGCAGCATCACCGACCCGGTAGCCTAAGCCCATGTGGACTTTGATCTGGTCTTCCGGCTTAAGGTCGTAACCAGCCCAGGCCTGCAGATTGATCTCATGCTGCCCGCGCATCGTTTGCCACATTACCGTGGGAGCAGCGGACCATTTGTTGTTCAAAGCCCATTCATAGCGGGCGTGAGTGGTAATCAGCATAGGCTGGCGGTCACTGCTTTCAGTATTGTTGCCACCTGGATTCGGACCAGGAATAGGCCCCGTACCACCGCCGCCGGCAGCACCGAAGGTATAATTTGGCACATTGAGGTGCCCAAAGGCGACCCCTGCTTCGAAGTTGTCGAAATCATCAATTTTCTGCTTGAACAGCAAGCCCGCGCGGATATCGAGATAAGAGTTGGATATGTCGTTGTCGTTGAGGTCCATATTGCCACCGCCACCACCTGTGCCGCCACCAGTACCAATTGCCGAATCCGCTGGTCCCGCTCCATATTCTGTAAATTCACCATTACTTGCATCCCAGTTAGACCCCAAAAGAATATCACTGGACCGCAAACTCCGCGTAATGCTACCAATCTGCACGCCCAGCGTCAGCACAGACTCCCCTTTCTTATCCAGCCCCAGGTGGTAAGCACCAGACAAACCATTGGAGCGGGTCGTAAAGCGGATTGAGCCGGAACGGTCCTGCAAGATGTAGGCCCCAACGCCTACCCAGTCCTGATCACGGAACCCCCGGATGATGGGCGCATCCACATAACCACCGGGCGTGTTGTAACCCCGGTCGCCTACTGCCCACCACTGCCCGCGGTAGATGCCCCCTACGCGCACCGTGCCCAGAAAGGCACCCGTATTCGCCGGGTTGAGCGACAGCGGAGACATGTTGAACAAAGTATAGTGTAGGTCTTGTGCTTGCAAACTTCCGAGAACGGCAAAGAATAGTAAGAAGTGTAGAGTTCTGACTAGCTTCATAGAGTATTAGTGTTTTTAGAACGTCGCACCATCGGGTGTACCTTCAGCATCTGGGAATACGGAGCCCGTTTTTTGGTCAATTTTGAGGCCCTGTGCCCGCCTGTGCTGCCTGATGAGCAGTACAAACTTGCACTCAAAGACCGAAAGATAATTGATTTCTGGAACAAATTGATAAAATCCCCGGCAAGATAGGTGTTAAGTAGCGTTACTTAGCTCCTGGCCCGCATGGATTTGACCGGATGCCAGACATTAGGCCATTTTTTCCAAACCTGCCTGTACCGCCTTTAGCGGAAGGTCTTCCATACAGCGGAAGTGCCCTTTGGGGCAGCGCTGATAGCCGATTTTGGAGCAGGGGCGGCACTTTAGGCCTTCCACCTGTACGGTGGTGTTGTGCCCCTCCCCTTCCGGGAAAAACGGGTACATCCCAAATTCGGGGATGGTATTGCCCCAAATCGAAACAATGGGCTTGCGAAAAGCCGCAGCAATGTGCATCAGGCCGGTGTCGTGGGTAATGACCCGGCTGGCTTGCCGGACCACCGAGGCGGATTGGTTAAGGTTGAATTTGCCGCAAGTGTTGAGCACGTGCCCGCCACCAGCATCTGCGATGGACTGCCCCTCCTCAGCCTCAGCCGGGCCGCCGAGCAGGACGACCGGCCCGGTGAGCATCTGACAAAGCTCAATGAGCCGGTGAGTGGGCAGCCGCTTGGTGTTATGGGCAGCGCCAATGACAAGAGCGGTGTAAGCCGGGGCATCAGCTACCGGCCCCAGGACGTTGGTGGAAAGCAGTGCGCCCATCGCCACTTCGTCTTCCTCCGGTATGAAATAATCCAAGCCCTGACCATCGTAGGCCGCCCCCAGAGGCGCCGCTGTAGCCATGTAACGGTGTACGATATGCGTGTCCGGAAGGCGGTCGACCTTCAGGTTGACAATCAGCCACTTTTCCAGATTGATTTTATCGAATGTATAGGCTTTGGCCCGGAGTGCCCATTTGACCTGCCGGCTGCGAAGGTTGTTGTGAAGGTCGAGGACATAGTCATAGTTTTCGGCCTGTAGTTCTGCTTTGACCTCGCTCACCTTTTTATCAATGGTGTAAACCTTGTCCACATACGGGTTGTGCGCCAGTATGCCCCGGAAGGAACGCTTGGTCAGGTAATGCACCTCGGCATTCAGCTGCTGCTTCACCGCCCGTATCACAGGCGTGGTCAGCACAATATCCCCAATGGAAGAAAAACGGACGATCAGTACTTTCATCGGGACAAAGTTAGGTTTTCCGTTTCGATCAGGGAAACCTGTTCCATTTGCCCGGCCTCAAACAGGGAGTCAAACACGGCGACCTCCATGCTGTGGGGCACCGGTTTGTAGTTGCGGTAGTCGGCAACACGCAGCCCTTCCACCATGCGGATATTGTAGGCTTCCCGGAAACGGGCACCCCCTCCATTCACCTGATAGTTGTAGGCGAGGTAGTCCATCGTATGCCGGTCGCGGTGAAACCAATAAATGTACTCATCCTGATAGTCTTCGCCTCCCCCTTCGGCCCGGAAAGTGACTCTGATTTTGTGGTAAGGCTCGTTCTTGAGGGTTGCCGTGCCCAGGTATTCAGTTTGCACGGCCGGGTCGTTCAGCGCATAGGGCAACAGCGCGAAGTAGAGCACAGAGTTGACCGAGCCCGCGTAAGCAGCGCTGTCTTTGGCAGAAAGCGGCACCCGTTCGCCGTTGATTTCCCGGTATAGCCCATCGTTGGTGAGCACATCCCGGTAGGCGGTGCCGGTGGTATCGGCCCACTGCCGTTCGTACTGAAAGCGACCGCCGGAGCGCTGACTGACGTAATGCCGCCCCCGGAAATCAAAGGTGATGGTGCTGCTGTCGACCCTACTGCTGCCGTGAGCAATGCGGGATTGGTTGATGAGGGTGGTGGGGTTGGGAGCATCATTGGCATCAGGCTGATTGGGCGCAGGGCTACAGCCTGCTATTCCCAAAAACAAAAAAAAGCATAGCCAGATTAGTCGCATAGTAAAGGGCTTGGGTTCAGGGAAAAGAACACCGTGAAACCGTGGAAGTATTATTGCCCTTCGATAATTTTTTGAGATGGGTAGGAGTTTTCGATTTACCGTAGCTGTTTCATCTCCTCAATAGCCTTGAGATCCTCTTCCAATTGTTCCTCACCGTACTTGATATACACCCCTCTTCTAGCCAGCTCGCGCTGAAAACTTATTTGATCCAGCCCGGCAAAATTTCGGGCTTGTCCCATACTTAGCCTTTCAAGGTCGTACAAATGCACAGCCAGTTCAATACGGAAGTCTTGTTCAGTATATGCAGCGGCTCTAAGCAATTCATCTGAAATTACGATGCTCATAAGCTAATATTTTACTAATATGAAAACAGTACCCTTTACCGTTTGGTTCCCAGCTTCGTAGCGCTGCTCACCATCTTCTTATGCCCCTGTCAGGTCGCGACTCCAAAGTCGCCGCCTGACTTAAAACACGTCACTACCGCTGACCAAGCACCCATCACCGGCAAAACCCAAACAGCCATAGCGGTATGCGGCTATCCTCTCCGGTTTCAATGCCATCGAGCGCCAGGTAAGCATTTGGGACCTCCCGGATCTGCGACTTCTTTTTTCCAGCGCCGCCCACTTCCAGGGTCACCGTATCGTCTATGAGGAAATCCCCGCGCTTAGGCAAAGACAAATGATGCCTGCCCTGAAGCTGCGTAAAGAGAAAAGTTTCGCGCAAGCTACCCTGATCCACCTGCGGTGCAATAGCGTAGGCTATGTTCGTATTTTGCAGGAATATTTTTTCCGGCTTCTGCAGGGTACTGATGCTGTGTCCGGCAGGATAAAGCGTATTAATAAGGCGGGCTCTTTGCAAATGATGCAGGTATTGCACCAGCGTATTACGGTGCACGCCTATTTTATCGCTCAACTTAGAAACGTTGGGCTTGAATGGCACATTGGATGCCAAAATGTAAAACAACTGATAAATCTTCCGGGCATTCCGGGGGTCGTAGCCGGGTATGAAATCAAGGTCGCTTTCGATGACAAGCCTAACAGACTGCTCCAGCCTTTCCTTATAAAAGGCCTCCCCTTCCAGAAAGAATGGATAATAACCATACTCCAGATATCCCCCAAAATATTCAAAGGGTGGTGTGCGCTTTACGATCTCAGCAGCCAGCTCACGGTGATGCTGCAACAAATCCTTCAGGTCAATAATCCCGTACTTTTCGCCTGCCTTTAGCTGCAAATACTCGCGAAAGGACAAGCCATGCAACTCATAAAGCAGAGCGCGGCGGCTGAGGTCCACCTCCTGTTTCAACAATTCCACGATAGAGGAACCGGTAAATACGATACGCAGCTCCGGATAAGTATCGTACAGGTTCTTAATTTCCCGCGCCCATGAGGGGTATTTGTGTACCTCATCCAGGTACAATACCCGCCCGCCTGTCTTAAAAAAGGCATCCGCCAGGTCGGCCAGCCGGTTGTCTGTGAAGTAAATATCATCCAGGGTAGCATAAAGGGCCGTTCGGTCCATACCGTGCGCCATCTTCATACGCTGCAAAAGCAGGGTGGTCTTCCCCACACCTCTTGCACCAAGCAGTGAAATCAAACGCCAATCCCATTTGATTTCGCGAAGCAAGTCCCGCTGAAAGTCCAGCTGTACACTACCCAGTAATCGATCTGATTTTTCTCTAAGTCTGTCCATTTTGCTGTTTTAATACAGCAAAAATACACAAAAGTGCTGTTTCATTTCAGCAAAAAAGAACAAAAGTGCTGTTTGGATTCAGCACTTTTGCGCATTTTTAACGACTCAACAGCCCCTCCAAGCCCTATTCTGACTCCAGCTCCTGCGACCACAGCTCCTCGCCGGCCGTATTATACACAGTGATCGTCAGCTTGCGCTCCTTGCGGGGGCCTTCGAAGCGCAGGATGCCAAAGTTGCGCTCGGTCACCAGGGTGCCTTCCACGCGGAGTTTGTTTTCCTCTTCCACATTGCGGGCTGCTCCGGAGGTCAGGGGAGAGACCGTGATATCCGCCACTTGGTAGCCGGCGCTGTTGCGGTATTGGCTCATTTCCGTATGATGGCGGTCGCCGGTCAGGAAGACCACGTTACGGATGCCTTCTTCTGCAATGCGGCGCAGCAGGTAGGCGCGTTCTTCAGCATGATGATGGCTGTAGTTCTCGTGCACGGCAGCGGTATTCAGCACCTGCCCGCCAATGCAAACCAGCTTGAAGGGCGCACGGCTTTTCGCCAGAGCGTCGATCAGCCATTCCAGTTGCTCCTCCCCCATGATGGTGGCCTTGCCGGACTTACGGTAATTCGGGCTTCGGAAGTAGCGGTCGTCCAGCAGAAAGAAGTCCATATCGTGGTACTGAAAGTAGGAGGTGATACCGCCGTCCGTGTCCGGCAGCCCGTAGGAAGGATTGCCCCAAAATAGCTTGAAGGCCTCCAGGGTTTTGTCTTTGTGGATAAAGCTGCGGTCAGAATCATTAGGCCCAAAGTCGTGGTCATCCCAAATGGCATAATGATGCGTAGACGCCAGCAGGGGCTGCAGCTCAGGCAGGCTGCGGGTATGGGTATGCCGGTGGAAAATGCCGGTCATGGTGTACCAGTCTGCTTCCCGCAGATAGGTGTTGTCGCCCAGCCACACCATGGCATCCGGGCGCTTCTCGTGGATGGCCTCGAAAATCTCATAGTCGCCTCCGTAGCCATTGCCTGGCCGGTCGTAGCGTGGTTCATTGACGTAAAAGCAGCTGCCTATAGCCACATCAAAGGCAGGCGGGTCAGTGCGGTACTGCCACAGTGGTTGGGCAGAAAAGGTCAGCGGGTAAGGGCGGCGCACCGTCTTGCCATTGATTTTTAGCTCGTACTCGTAGTCTATCCCCGGCTCTACCTCATCAGCAATGAGGCGGGCGGTGAAGGCTTCGGCAGCGTTGGTTTGATAAGTAGCGGTATTGTGCCGGTCTTTGGCATCTTCCGCAGGCCAGTAGTCAAATTGCACCTCTGCCGCTTCGGTGGTCTGTACCCAAAGCAGGACTTCCTTCATTTCATTATAGCCCAGCATGGGGCCGGATTGAAGCAGCTCCGCCTGCGCAAGGGCGGTCAGGGCGGTGCTCAGCAGCAGGAAAATGGCAAGGAGTGTATTCTTCATTTTTCTTTTTGCGCAAAAATAGCAGATTGCAGGTAAATGGGGTGTTAATTCCTGCAAGAAGGAAGCCATGCCACTCGTGGTTACCTAGGTTTTGACTATATTTATAGCCCTGTATTTCAACATCAACAAATAGGCACAATGAAAAGTATAGACCCTGGCTTGCCACAAACCGCGCAATTCCGTTTTATTTCCAATTACTGCACTTTACTCCTTCTCGTGGGGCTTATGAGCCTGCCCGCCGTTGGCACTGCCCAATCCTCCGGCCTGGTTTGGCTGGACGGTGATGCCCTGAGTTACACCCCCTTTGCGATGGAGGGGCAAACCGATGCGGTGAATATTATCCCGGACTTTTCTCATGCCGGCTACAAGGGGGGTGGTGTGGCCCTGCCTGAGGTCCCGGTGGTCATTACCCTGTCGCCCTCGGGCGAAGACGATGATACACAAGCTATTCAGGGCGCCATTGATGAGGTGGAGGCCATGGAGCCGGACAGTAATGGTTTTCGGGGTGCGGTCCTCCTGCTGTCGGGCTGCTATGAGGTAGATCAATTGTTTATTGAGGAGAGCGGCGTCGTGCTCCGTGGAGAGGGGCAAGGCCTGGACGGCACCGTTTTGCACGCCAATTTGCCCGTACAGCATGATTTCATCACCATCCGGGGCACGGGCAGCGGCTTTGACCGGATTAGTGCCACCCGTCAGGACATTACCACTCCGTATGTACCCCTGGGGGCTTACCATTTTGAAGTCGAGGATGCCTCGGCTTATGCTGTGGGCGACACCATTGCCCTAAGGCGAACGCCCAACCCATTCTGGATCGAAGACATCGGTATGGAAGAAATTGGCTGGACGACCTCCTCCTACTCGATTTTCCACGAGCGGGTCATCACCGGGATTACCGGAAATACCCTTACCATTAATATCCCTATCGTTGATGTGATTGAAGAACAGTACGGGGGCGGAGAAATCTACAAAGCCTCCGTGCCGGGGCGCATCAGGCAGTGTGGAGTGGAAAACCTGAGAATACGGTCTTACTATGCGCCCGACAACCCCTACGATGAGGACCATGCCTGGATTGGGGTAAAGCTCGAGCGGGTAACCGATTCCTGGGTCAAAAATGTTACCGGGCAGTTTTTGGGCTACGGTACAGTCTCAATAACCAGCGAATCCAACTTCAATACCATTCAGGATTGTGCCTGTATAGACCCCAGGTCGGAAATCAGCGGTGGGCGGCGGTACGCTTTCAACATCGGCGACGGGCTGGGAAATCTGTTCCAGCGCAACTACACCATGCAGGGGCGGCATGATTTTGTGACCGGCTCCCGGGTGACTGGCCCTAACGTATTCCTGGACAACTACAGCACCGAGACCTATAGCGATATTGGGCCGCACCACCGCTGGGCTACCGGGCTGCTGTTTGATAATGTCCGGGGCGGTGCCATACGCGTGCAAAACCGGGGCACCTCCGGCACTGGCCATGGCTGGGCGGGGAATACCACGATGTTCTGGAATGTCCTTTCCTACACCGAAGAAGTGAAGGTGGAAAGCCCGCCCGGTGGCAAAAACTGGGGTATAGGCTGCCGGGGCCTCGAACAAAGCGGGGATGGGTACTGGGAACATTGGAACAACCCGGTGCTGCCCAGAAGCCTGTACCTGCAACAACTCGAAGACCGGCTGGGAACAGAGGCTGTGGAAAACATTACCACCCCCGCGCAACGCAACGGCGACCTCTATGCCATGCTCGAAAACTGGGCCGGTGGCGGTGGGTTCGAACAGCCGGACTACGATGCAGCCCTCTACATCAGCGAGGATGCCTACGTTCGGGGAGATCAGCATTCCGATACGAATTTTGGGGCGGAAGACTACCTCGTCATCAAAAACAACGGAGAGGGGCACAGGAATGACCGGCGCACCTTCCTCAAGTTCGACCTGAGCAGCCTGACCGCGCCCATCTACGACGTAAGGCTGCGGCTCAATGTAGCGAATGATGCGCCGGGGCCCACCCTGGATGCCCTGCATTATGTACCCGACGACAGCTGGACCGAAGGGACGATTACCTACAATAACCAACCGGCAGCAGGGGCCTTCATCGATACCATGCCGGTCCCACCCCACGGTGCCTGGGTCGAATACGACATTACCGACCTGGTGAATACCGAAATCGCCGGCGATGGACTACTCAGCTTACGCCTTACCTCATTCTTTGAAGGGGCGACCCTTCATGCCTATTCCGCAAAGGAAGAAAGCGGCCAAACTGACGAGCCACACCTGGCGTATAACCTTGCGCCCGGCGGGACGCCCGCCATCGACTACTGTGCGGAGACACCTGTGCATACAAAGGATGATTTTGAGGAAGTGCCAAGCCCGCAACACGGTTTCATGCTCTCCCCTAACCCGGTCCGGGACCAGCTGCGGGTGTTCTTTGATGCCCCGTCACCGGCTGTCGAGGTACAGGTTTTCCGCCTGACTGGCGAACGGGTCCTAACGGTAGTAAAAGATCAGGGCGTATCTGATTTACACCTTCCTGTGGCGGATTTGCCTAATGGCATTTACCTGTTAAGGGTGGGCCGGGAAACTCAGAAGTTTATTAAACTTTAATCATGAAGGCTGTGGGGAATTTCAAGTCAGGCCGCGACTGTGGCCCCGATAGCTATACGGGGGCGGCCTGACAGGCGGCTTTGAAGGCCCTTTTCAGGCGGCAGTTTCAAAATTGCTGCCTGAATCGAGGGGCGTAATCGCCAGATCAACGCACAGTTACCATAGCTTAGACTATGTTTGGAGCGGGTTCGTCATGAAAAACAAGGAGTTGTGGTTCTGGCTAAATCTTTTTTTGCGCGTTTGGCGGGTGTTTACATCCAGACATTTATCGTCAGGGCCAAACAAGCTAAAAAAGATGACACCAGAGCCTGCCCCGCATTTCTGCGGGGTTCATAAGTCCTTGGTTTGCAATAGGATCAAGCTCCAAACATAGTCTTAGCCCGCAAAGCTCATTGGGTTTTTAACTTTTGCCCCTTCATTCACTCTCGTCTCATCATCAATTTTAATGGTGTACTCCTGTTTTTTGACGACTAAACGCCACCATTCCAAAGCTGATATGAGCCCCCCACTATGTTTTTCTAAACGATAGGCTAATTCGATATTAGGTTCCTCGTGGCCATTGATTATTCTGCTTAATCTTGTATAATGAATGGCTAAATCTTCTGCTAATCTTTTCTTTGTCAACTTCAAAATCCGTGCATACTCTTCCAGATGCTTACCAAATGATTTTTGCTCAGAGAAGGGAGCGTCTCGAATATAATCCTCCATCAGGATTTTCAGCCGCATGAGATCAGAGAATATTCGGTCTGTTTCAGTTTGTTCCTGCATCATTTTCAACCGGAACATTTTCAGCTGCTCGTTGGCTTCCTTCCTTTCCGCCTCTGTCAAATCCTCCGGAATCAACATCGAACCCGCAATCTCTTCAACGGAATATTGCTTGCTGAGTTCTTTGAATAATCGCTCATACTTCTTCATCTTCCAAGAATTTTCCTACCAATACTTTTGAATTGTTTCCAAAGATTGCAAGCTGCCTGCCCACCTGTACAAACCCATAATTTTTCTGATAATAATCAATCAGGTAAGTTTTAGGAAGCAATGAAACAAAACCTCCATACCCCTTACGGAAAGAGGCTCTACAGACGAATGCGAGCAGGCAACCTGGAATATTTTTTATCCCTTTACCTCTATGCTTTTTGGAGGCCTCGAGCAGATTAATGTGCAATCTGAATTCTTCCCGGATATCAGCAACCGAAACCAGCCCTAAAATTTCCTTTTTCCCTTTGATCATCAATTTGTAAACCAGAGCACCTTGTTCCTCATTCCATGCAAAAGTGAAGTTACTATTGCCTTTAAGCTTTTCTACCTCTGCCTCACTAAGTTTTTCGATCAGGCCCTTGTAGCGTTCATTAGTCTCTTCATTCACTAAAACCATTACCAGAAACCATTGGTTTTACTAAAAATACAAAAAACATTTATTTTTTTTGTAAAAACCTTCAAAATAAAACAACCGCGAAGTATCCATGCCTAATTCTGTTTCCCTCAGCACGCCCCTCACCTTCCCCTGCGGCAAAACCATGAAAAACCGGTTTATGCTGGCCCCCATGACCAACAAGCAAAGCCACGAAGACGGCACACTATCCGACGATGAATACCACTGGCTGACGATGCGGGCCAAAGGGCAGTTTGGGCTGGTCATGACCTGTGCTTCCAACGTACAGTTCAATGGCAAATGCTGGTCCGGGCAATTGGGCATTTACGATGATAAGCACCTGGAAGGTCACCAACGGCTGGCTGCAGGCATACGGGCGTACGGCAGCCTGGCCGTCGTCCAGCTCCACCATGGTGGGATGCGCTGCCCGGCAGAGCTCATTGGAGCGGAACCAGTCGCGCCCTCTGACAGCCCGGAGGAAGGCGCCCGCGAGCTGAGTCTGCCCGAAGTGGAACAGCTCCGCGACGATTTCATCGCCGCTGCCCGCCGCGCGCAACAGGCCGGGTACGATGGCGTGGAAGTCCACGGTGCCCACGGCTATATCCTGACCCAATTCCTGAGCCCGGAACACAACCGACGGCAGGACCACTACGGTGGCGATTTAGACAACCGCGCCCGACTACTCTTTGAGATTGTCCGGGGCATAAGGGCAGCCTGCGGAAAAGGCTTCCTGCTGGGCGTCCGACTTTCGCCCGAGCGCTTTGGTATGGAGCCCGCTGAGATCAAAACACTCAGTCAGCAACTGATCGATAGCGGCGCTATTGACTTTCTGGATCTTTCACTCTGGGATGTCTTTAAGCCCAGCGGCCTTTCCGATCAGTCTCTCCTTGCCTACTTCGCCGATCTCGACCGCCGGTCCGTACGCCTCACCGCAGCCGGTAAGATACACGGTGCCCGGGAAGCCCGGCAAACGTTGGAGGCTGGAATGGACTTTGTTGCCATCGGCAAGTCAGCCATTCTCCACCACGACTTCCCGGCGCAGGTCCTCCGCAACCCGGATTTCCGACCTGTTTCTACGCCGGTAAGCAAAGCCCATTTGGAGCGGGAGGGCTTGGGTACGGCGTTTATTGGCTATATGGAGCGGTGGAAGGGGTTTGTGGAAGGGTAAATGTCTCACTCCTTCACAAACCTCCGCACCACCTGCTCCGCCCCTGCCTGCAAGCGTACCACATACACCCCGCTCGGCCAGTCCGCCACATCGACTTCCCAGCTTTGTAGGGCCGGGCTCAAATTCAAGGCTTCGGCGTGAAGGGTTTGGCCGGCTAAGTTCTCAATGTACAGCTTGCCTTGGGTGGATTGGCTATGTTGGAGCTGTATATTTAAAGTGGAATTAGCTGGGTTTGGAAAAAGACTCACCATCCCTTTCAAATGCGAAATATCCAGTGATGAAACCAGCATGTTTGAATCAACTTCAATCATAAGCGCTCGATGAGCAGTACTCATAAAAATAGAGTCCTCTGGGTTACTGAGCCCTTTACGGAACTCTCTGACTTTAATGCAAAATCCATAAATGCCGGCTTCAATAGGTCTATCCCATACTAAAACGTTATCATCCATATAAACATCACCGGGGATAGGAAGAACCCCATCTGCAGGGAAAAGTACGACTGTTTCCCTAAAGTCTTCTGCTGATATATATACATCATCGCTAGAATATTGAGCTGGATACAGTATTTCTCCGTTTTCACCTGTATAATAGGAGTCCATATCAGGGTAACCGAGAAAAAGTGGTGCGTAATTATTTTGGAATGGCTGATCCTCGAATATAACATTTAAAGTATCCTTGAACCTAAGGTACCGTTGATCCGAATCACTTATATTCTTGACCCCAGCAACCAAAAAGCTGTCTACAAAGCTTAATTCATAAAGCCCTCCTTCATTATAATAATGGGTATTGAAATAAGTGGATCTTGTTAAATCATGCTGTGGTAAATATTGGAAAGCAACGGGAGGGCCAAACTCTTCAACCACACCATCCCCCCAATTAAATTGAATCTTTTCACTCATTCCCCCAAACCCTTTACGAAAAATTTCAATTTTTGCAGATACATTTTGCGCGTAGGCTCTTTTCTCAAGTTGAACGGCCCATATCCCTTGCGCTTGGACTTGCACTATATTTCCAAATATAAAACACACCAGAAAAGATGTTTTACATTTCATAGTTTTAAATTTTAAAACAGGCTTTAGATTTGAATAAACCTAAAGCCTGTTAAAGTTTGAAAAGTTTAGTGTTTGACGAACTTGATAGACTGTCTGGGCAGTGCAAATATGTAAACTCCGGAAGGCAACCCTTTAAGTCTTAGGGTCAAAAGCTCCTTACGTTCTGTTACACCACTAATTACCAAAGCCCCCTTACTATCGAAAACTCGGTAAGGCAGATTTCTGCTATTAAGAGTATCAGGGATTCTAATACTTAAACTTTCGCTACTCGGATTTGGAAAAACAAGTAGCCTGGAATCGTTTTCTATATGATCGCTGGAATTAACTAGTAAGCTCATATTTAACCTAGCTATAAATCCATCATCACCTCCCAATAGGAAAGGCTGTTCGTATACATCAATGGGGTTATTTGGAAAACGCCATGGAAAAGAGGCCGTACTTGATGACTGACCAATAAAATGTAACCTTGAGTTCTTATCAAAAGTAACATCCCTAATGAAGTCTTCCTTATTCCCACCAAAATAGGTAGAATACAACAAGTTATTGTTTCCATCAAATGATGCAATAAATGCATCCCCTCCACCTTGATAAATAGCGTTTGAAGGGGTACCTTGAAAAAAAGCACTTGAGCCAGAAGATGGGGGACAGACAGGAAAAACATTGCTACTTACGCTTGGTTCTGTGCAATAGTCAGCAAGGTCTTGAGGAGAACAATCAGTATGTCCAAGTAGAAATAATCGTCCATGTTCATCAAACACACATGCTTCTCCAAGAATTGGAAAACTTGAAGCAGATTGCATACAGCCGAATGCTGTACCCCATGTATGAACTCTGTCTTTGAATTTAGCTATAAACACCCCTCCACCTGTAAAGCTTTGAGAATAACCTCCCCCAGGGTTGCTAGGCATCGTACTATAGTCAAAAGTACCTCCTATTAATACTATTTCACCATTTTCTTCATAATTAATTGCAACGCTCGAGTTTCCTGCTGCAGAAATTTGATCCTGGTCTGCTCCTCCAAAAAATGTAGACCAAACTAAAGCACGATCTTTATTGAACTCAGCTATGAAAACATCTGAAGATAACGTTGTAGTAGCACCATTCGCAAATGGAATTTGCGTAGCGCCAGATGGTTGACAATGAGGAAATCCAACTCCTCCAGAGGGAGGGGCACAATTATTTGAGGCTGCATAAAACTCAGTTGCCGTATTACCTGAAACATAGAAGTTATCACTTTCCGTATTAACAATTATATCAACAGCGACATCGAAATCTCTTCCTCCAAAATAAGTAGACCAACTAGTTGCAAAATTATCTTTCAACTCTAAAATTATAGCGTCTCTATCATCATATGGAGCTGAGCTATTATTCGTACTTTGATTATATGCCCCTGAAAGAGAAACCGTAGGAAAGTTAGTACTTGAAGAATGGCCTACAATTAACACTCCCACACCATAAGATGAAACACCACGAAACGTATCATATTGGTTCCCGCCAATAATTTTAGAAACTCCGATTTCACCAGAAGAAATTAATAGCTCTGTAACGAACCCATCTGTCCCATTAGCATTCCCAGTCCCTGAACTTAGAGGAAAATTGTTCGAATTTGTTTCACCAACAGCAACAATACTTCCATCCGCTATGGTGATATCTCTTAAAATATCATCATTTCCTCCTCCGAAAATAGTTAGATATAGAATTACTGCTTGGTCATTAAAGTGTGCTACATGTGCATCCACGCTTCCACCTGCATTACTATTCAAGATAAGATCGCCATCTACTAGAGGAAAGTTGGTAGTAGAAGTAAATCCCCCAACAAATATGCCTCCATCGTTATCAACCTCCAAAGCGTATAAGTCCTCTATGAAGGATTCTACTCCTCCAAAATGAGTCACCCATTCATCTTGACTATTTCCCGAAGTAACTTCAGGCCTACGCAACTCCACCACCAGCACCTTAGTACTATCATAAGCCCCCGTACTGCTAAAACTCACCCGGTTGCCCGCAATACTGTATTCCGGTTTCCAGGTCGTGGATACCTCCTGGCCCAGGCTGTCTATCTG
>ENA-UENT01000720-UENT01000720.1-marine-metagenome-genome-assembly--contig:-NODE-720-length-14645-cov-3.521489_pt1 | contig 14645 bp, 9 predicted proteins | sample MGYA00237879_ERZ529330 | MGnify/ENA primary metagenome ERZ529330 (study PRJEB26372, sample SAMN05368345) | marine metagenome | biome: cultured habitat; feature: ocean water; material: water; isolation... | reverse complement strand
ATGTGGGGAGAAACGAGCCAAATTTTTAAGCAAGAAGATGGCAATGCTTTCCTAAGTGAGGCTTGGGGACAGTACTTCGTCAACAAAACCTTCTCTATCAAAGCTGGCCGCCAAATCATCTCCTATGACAACCAACGGTTTTTGGGAGGCTTGGAATGGGCGCAACAAGGTCGACGACATGATGCATTGCTTTTCGTCTATGAGAAAAAAGAAAGTAAGACGAAGTTCCATGCAGGTTTCGCCTTCAACTCTGACGATGACGTTCCAGAACCGGCCTATATTCAGAATGTAGGCGCATCCTTCTATTCTGTAGGCGGCAATTACAAGACGCTACAGTATGGATGGTACAACCAGAAATTTGACAAGGGGAGCATATCTCTGCTGGCCTTGAACGCAGGGACACAGCAAGCAGATTCTACACTTTCCTATAAGCAAACCTTTGGAGTTATTCCATCGATCAACGTGGGTGGCATTGTCCTGGCGGGTGACTTCTACTATCAAACGGGTAAAGTTGGCGCTAATAATGTAAATGCAATCCTAGCTGGTGTAAGGGCTACCTTAAAAACGGACCTAACACCGATCACGCTTGGAGTGGAATACATCTCAGGAAAAGATGATGATGATAACACTTCCAACGTCACCAATTTTTCTCCGGATTACGGGACCAATCACGCCCATAACGGATTTATGGATTACTTCTTTGTAGGACCAGCTAATGGAAACGTTGGGGTAACAGATATTTTCCTTAAAACTAAGTTTGCCTTACCTAAAGGTGCTTTAGTAGCTAACATCCATGAGTTTATGTTAGGTTCCAAGCAGTTCGATGAGAAAGGAGATCAATTGAATAGCATGATGGGGACAGAAATTGATTTGGTCTACGCTTTACCACTTGGGAAAGGTGCTTCTTTCAACCTTGGTTTCTCTCAATTATTTGCAACGGATACCATGCTAGACCTAAGAGGAGGGAATGTAAAGAGCAACCAATGGGCTTGGATGATGATCACCTTTAAGCCAACCCTTTTGAAGACGGAAAAGAAAGAAAAGAAGTAATAAATATTTTTACTCCACTGGGGGTACATAACAAACAAAAAACTTCTGGAGTCCTTACCACTTCCAGATAATCCACCACTACAATTTAACTGGTTTCGCTAGTGCAGCATGGCTATTGCTCCCCGGGCAATAAATGGGAATCCTAAGTCTAATTCTCCCATCTCTAGCGCACCAACACCTATTTGTCTAATATCAAAATGATACATAAAATGAAAAAGTTAAGCCTTATTTACCTAGGCCTACTGGCTATGTTCCTTACCGCTTGCGGAGGAAACCCAAAAGTAAGTACCGAGGATACTGCACAAGCTAGTGTAGGCTCATCAAGTAGCTTAGCCATCGAAAAGCCACAGTTGACGTTCGGCTTTATCAAACTAACAGATATGGCTCCATTGGCTATCGCCAAGGAGTTGGGATTCTTTGAAGACGAAGGTCTGTACGTGACCATTGAAGCACAATCAAACTGGAAAAATGTACTAGATCGTGTGATTGATGGTCAGTTAGATGGCTCGCATATGTTAGCCGGACAGCCGATCGCTGCCGGAGCTGGCTTTGGGCGACAAGCAGAACTGGTTACGCCTTTCTCTATAGATTTGAATGGTAATGGTATTACGGTATCCAACGAAGTATGGAGTCAAATGAAGCCACATGTACCTATGGATGGCGGTAAACCCGCTCACCCAATTACGGCGGATGCCATCAAACCCGTAGTAGAGTCTTACAAGAATGACGGTAAAGCTTTCAAAATGGGTATGGTATTTCCTGTATCTACACACAACTATGAAATCCGTTACTGGTTAGCCGCTGCTGGTATCCACCCGGGTATGTACACTGCTGATAACATTCAAGGTCAGGTAGATGCTGATGTGTTGCTTTCCGTTACCCCTCCTCCGCAAATGCCCGCCACCCTTGAAGCAGGTACGATCTATGGATACTGCGTAGGGGAGCCTTGGAACCAACAAGCCGTGTTTAAAGGAATCGGAGTACCCGTAACGACTAACTACGATATCTGGAAAAACAACCCGGAGAAAGTATTCGTAATGACGAAGAGCTTTGTTGAAAAATATCCTAATACTGCAACTGCCGTAACCAAGGCTTTGATTCGCGCCGGTAAGTGGCTAGATACGCCAGGTAATCGTCCAAAGGCGGTGGGTATTCTTTCTCAATCCGAGTACGTAGGTGCTGACTCTGTTGTGATCGCAAACTCTATGACGGGTACTTTCGAATTCGAAAAAGGAGACAAGCGCTCTATGCCTGACTTCAATGTATTCTTCCGCTATAATGCGACCTATCCTTTCTACTCTGACGGAATCTGGTTCCTTACGCAGATGCGTCGTTGGGGACAAATTCCAGAATCTAAGCCTGATAGCTGGTATCACGAGACAATCAAGGATATCTATCGCCCTGATATCTGGAAAATCGCTGCGGAAGCACTAGTTGCTGAAGGCAAATTAGAAGCTTCAGACATCCCAGAAACAGATGGCTATAAACCTGCAACTGCAGATTTCATAGATGGTAAAAACTATGACGGTAAAGACCCGCTTGGCTATATCAATAGTTTCAAGATCGGGAACAAAGACAACGTACAATAACGAGTGAAATTAGAGAGGGAGGCTTTGGGCCTATGGTTCAAGCCTCCCTGTCTCTTTGCTTACCTAGCTACTATCCGTAACTCAACCTCTTCAAAACTGTAAATCCGCCTAACATGAGTGATATTGGAATATCCACCAAAGCCATGGGAAAACCGGGTGCCACTTTCTCTCCGATGAAGGTACTCAAGGGCCTACTTCCCAAAATAGATTCCAAGGCTATTCTTAAGAACGCTTTGATATCCTTGGCTTCCATCGTTTTGTTCGTACTGCTATGGCATCTAGGCGCAAATTATCTTTTCAATATTGAAGCCACGGCCAAGATTGAAAAGGCAAGAACCGAGCAAGGTGCTGAAGCCGCCGCTCAAATGGAAGCCTGTATCCTTTCCGGAGATGTGAGCTGTCAACCCAACACACTCCCTTCTCCCCAGCAAGTGATCGTGGCTGCCCAAAACCTATGGGCCGACCACTTGTCCATTAGCGCGAAGAAAATAGCGTTCAAAGCGAAGGTTGCCACCACTAATGCCGACCGAAAAGCTCAAGGCCTCAAACCTATCAAATACACAGGTCGTCCCTCATTCATTGATCAGATCCTCACCAGTATCAAGACCGTTTTTGCTGGCTTTCTACTAGCGATGTTCATTGCTATTCCAATTGGGATCATTACGGGCTTAAATGAAAATCTAAAAACTGCCTTCAATTGGCTGATTCAAATCTTCAAGCCTGTTTCTCCGGTGGTATGGCTACTCTTGGTTTTCATGATTGTTAAAACCTTGATTAGAGATCCTGAGTTAGACAAGTCCTTTATCATCGCCGCTATCAGTGTGGGGCTGTGTGCCATGTGGGCTACCTTGGTAAACACAAGTCTGGGTGTTTCCAGTGTTAAGACGGATTATATGAACGTAGCCAAAGTGCTACAGCTAAGTCTGGGAAAAAAGATTTTCAAGATCATCATCCCTTCTTCTATACCATTGATCTTTACTGGACTCCGCATCACCGTTTCTGTAGCCTGGATGGTATTGATCGCCATTGAATTATTGGCACAGAGTCCTGGTTTGGGTTCATTCGTATGGGAAGAGTTTCAGAATGGCGCCAATGACTCAAACGCAAAGATCATCGTAGCAATGTTCGTGATTGGTATTATTGGGTTCCTCTTGGATCGTGTAATGCTTTTTGTTCAACAATCGGTTTCTTTTGAAACGCAGTAATCGGAAGCTTTGTACCTATTTCTCATCAACACTTAATACCATCCAAGATGTCTGAAAATATAGTTGAGTTCAAAAATGTAAGTAAATGGTACGGAGAAGGAGAAAACCGAACCGAAGTACTCTCCAATATTAACCTGACGATCAAAGAAGGTGAGTTTCTAGCTATCGTTGGTTTTACTGGTAGTGGAAAAACCACCCTCATCAATCTTATTAGTGGCCTCCTGGAACCGGATGAAGGGGAGGTATTATTCAAAGGGAAGCCCATCAAGGGAACAAGCCATGAGCGGGGTATTATTTTCCAAAACTACTCCCTTTTACCTTGGCTAAATGTATTCCAAAATGTAGCGCTGGCTGTAAAGGAAGTTCATCCGGACTGGTCTCAAGAACAGATTACGGAACATACAGAAAGATTCATCGAAATGGTGCACCTCTCTCCTGCAAAGAATAAGCTTCCTAAGGAGTTGTCGGGAGGGATGCGTCAGCGGGTTTCGGTTGCACGTGCGCTCTCCATGGACCCTGAGATGCTATTGATGGATGAACCACTTGGTGCCTTGGATGCCTTAACTCGAGGTGTGCTTCAGGAGGAAATACTGCGAATATGGAGCGCCAATCGACGTACTGCTTTGTTAATTACCAATGATGTCGACGAAGGAGTTTTCATGGCAGATCGTATCATTCCTTTGAACCCCGGCCCGAATGCAACTTTAGGCCCGGAGTATATGATTGAATTGGATCGGCCACGAGACAAGAAAGCCCTCAATTCTGACCCTAAGTTTAAGGAGGTCAGGACGGCCATTCTCAACTACCTCGTGGACCTTGGGGAAGCAGCGAAGCTGGAAAAGAAGGCAGAATTCATTTTACCTGACTATAAGCCGATGATGCCTAATAGCAGATCCTTCCCATTTTTCAGAAGGAAAAAGGGCCGAGCTTAATCTGGAACAAACCCTATCGATAATAATCCACCCTGGCTGGTCGAGAGTAATCACTCCCAGCCTTGGCCAGGCTTAATCAGACATCATATGACTGCTAGAAGTATCACGCATCCCTCTGCCGCTAGTTTGAGAGATGTTATGCTCAACATAAAAGATCTTACTAAGATTTATCCAACACCCAAGGGTGATTATGTTGTACTGGAGGATTTGCAACTCCAGATCATGAAGGAAGAATTCGTCTCGATCATTGGACATTCCGGTTGCGGGAAAACCACTTTATTAACCATGATCGCTGGCTTGAATAATATCTCTGGTGGAAATATCTATCTCAATGAATTCCCGATTGCTGGGCCGGGGCCAGACCGAGGGGTGATCTTTCAAGCTCCCAGTCTATTTCCATGGATGACTGCCTTGGAGAATGTGCTCTTGGGTGTGAAGCAGGTTTTCCCCCATGCTTCTAAAGGCGAGCAGAAGGATATCTGTAAATACTATCTAAGCAAAGTTGGTCTGGAGGATGCTTTCCACAAAAAAGCCAGTGAACTTTCCCAAGGAATGCAACAGCGGGTGGGCATTGCCAGGGCTTTTGCACTCCGCCCAAAGATTTTATTGCTGGATGAGCCATTTGGTATGCTCGACTCCTTAACCCGAGCTGCGCTACAGGATGTATTGTTGGAGGTGTGGGAAAAAGAAAAGATTACCGCCATACAAATCACCCATGATGTCGATGAAGCCATATTCCTGGCCAATCGAATCATTATGATGACCTCTGGTCCCCGAGCACAAGTGGGTGACATTCTCAATATAGAATTTGAACGTCCACGTGATCGCAAGGAGATTCTGAACCACCCAGATTACTACCACTATCGCAAGCACCTGATCGATTTCTTGGAGCATTAGTCGGTTTCCCCTAACTTTGTATCATCCAATCCGCATATCATATGCAGGTCCTGTGGGCTCAACTACCCACCTACAGAGCTAGATTTTAGATCGATTTTTCCTTCAACAATTGTTCTCAGGCAGTTTACATTGCCTTAGCCTACTGGTAGCTGAAGCTAACTACTTCAACAGTGCTGGAGGCATTGATGACTTTTCCATTCTTTAGAAAAGACCAGTCCAGCATATGAAGTACACAACACAAAAATCGACTTGTTCCTACTGTGGCGTTGGCTGTGGGGTATTGATCAAAAAAGACAGCAGAGGACGGATGAAAGTGGAAGGAGATCCAGATCATCCGGTCAATAAAGGCATGTTGTGCTCCAAAGGAATGAACCTACACTATGTTGTACAGGATTACAGTGATCGGCTTCGCTATCCACAAATGCGGTGGAATCGACATCATCCCATGCAACGGGTTAATTGGGATACCGCCCTGGACCGAGCAGCTGCCGTTTTCAAATCCATGATCAATAAATATGGCCCCGATAGTGTTGGTTTTTACGTTTCAGGTCAATGCCTAACCGAGGAATACTATCTCGTCAACAAACTTGCCAAAGGATTCATAGGGACCAACAATATTGATACCAATTCTAGGCTTTGTATGAGTTCTGCCGTAGTGGGTTACAAAAAGACCTTCGGCGAAGACAGCGTGCCCATTGCCTATGAAGATATCGAGCTGGCTGATTGCTTCATGATCGCAGGGGCTAATCCTGCCTGGTGCCACCCTATCCTATTCCGCAGATTGGAAAAAAGAAAAGAAGAAAACCCTGCAATAAAGGTAGTGGTAGTTGACCCACGCCGTACCCAAACTTGCTCCATCGCCGATTTGCACCTCCAGATCAAGCCAGGCACAGACGTTGTACTCTACAATGCCATCGCTCGGAGGCTCATCGAAACCAAACAGTGGGACAAGGCCTTCATTGATGAGCATACCGAATTCTTCGAAAATTATCGCCAGCTGATTATGCGCACCTCTCTCCGAAAGGCAGCAGAGCTTTGTGGAGTGAAAGTGGAGGATATTCGCCTAGCAGCTCAGTATATTGGCCAAGCTAAAGGCTTCATCTCTATGTGGGCCATGGGACTCAACCAGAGCGCTAACGGCGTAGACAAGAATTACGCACTATTGAACCTTAGCCTGATCACAGGCCAAGTGGGAAAACCAGGAAGTGGGCCATTTTCACTGACGGGGCAACCTAATGCTATGGGCGGACGAGAGGTAGGAGGAATGGCGAACCTTTTACCCGCTCATCGAGTACTTTCCAATCCACTGCACCGCCAAGAGGTTGCCGATTTCTGGAACGTACCAGATCTCCCCGCAAAACCAGGCTTAACCGCTACCCAGATGTTCGACGCCTTGGAATCGGGAAAGCTAAAAGCCATCTGGATCATTTGTACTAACCCTGTCGTCAGTTTACCCGACGCTAGAAAAGTAGAAAAGGCCTTAGAGCAAGCCAAATTTGTAGTTGTCCAAGATATCTCCAAACGATCTGACACCTTAGCCTATGCCGACCTGGTATTACCGGCCGCAGGCTGGTCTGAGAAGGAAGGTACGATGACTAATTCAGATCGAAGAATCAGCTTCGTCCCTAAGGCCATGGAGGCTCCCGGAGAAGCACTTTCAGATGCGGAAATATTATGGCGCTTTGCTCAAAAGATGGGGTATGAAGGTTTTGATTACAATAATAGCAGTGAAGTATATGACGAACATTGTCGATTGACAAAAGGGACCAATATCGACATCTCCGGTCTAAGCCACCAACGCCTTAAGGAAGAAGGTACATTCCAGTTTCCGGTTCCCTTCGATGATCATCCGGGTACCGCTCGCCTCTTTATGGACAAGAAGTTCTATACACATACGCAAAAAGCTTGGTTTAATACGCCCGCTAATATCCTACCGATCTCCGAGCCCACCAATAGCAGTTTTCCGCTCGTACTAACAACTGGTAGAATTAGAGATCAATGGCATACCATGACTCGAACGGGTAAGGTTAATAAATTACTTAAACATATCGGTACCCCATTTCTAAGCATGCATCCGATCGATGCCGCTGTCCGTGGCCTAAAGCAAGATGATTTAGCGGTGATTAATAGCCGGAGAGGGGAAGTTCGGGTGAAGATCAGTATCTCTAATATTAACCGAGAAGGGGTAGTTTTCCTTCCCATGCACTGGGGCAAAATATTGCAAAATGACTTTGGCAGGGCTAATAATCTAACTAATCCCCTGCTTGACCCCAGCTCCAAACAACCAGATTTCAAGTATAGCGCCGTGCAAGTAAAAAAGTACCAGCAGGCACCTCAAAAGGTGATAATCGTGGGGGCTGGCGCAGCGGCTTATCGATTTGTAAATACTTATCGCATGCTCAATCCAGTGGATCACTTGCAGGTCTTTTCATTGGAGCCTCACCCTTTCTATAACCGAGTGCTCTTGCCAGAATATGTCAGCGAGCATCTTAGTTGGGAGCAGTTGCAGAAGTTAAAGAAGGATCAGCTTGATGAACTTAATATTGAACTGATCCCTAGCCTGGGCATCAGCAATATCAACAAAGAGCAAAAGACCGTGACAGATGCCAATGGCGATCTATACCACTACGACAAGTTGATTCTAGCTATGGGAAGTCGGCCTTTCGTTCCTAGAGATGTCCCTCTGCAAATGCCAGGCGTCTTCACCATCCGGCACAAAGAAAATGCAGACCGCTTAAAGGACTATTTGAAAGAGACAGGACTCCCTCCCAAGGAACAGCAGGTCATGATCGTAGGTGGAGGACTATTAGGACTGGAGATCGCCGCCGCCTTAAAGAAAACCGGCATACAGATTACCTTGGTTCAAAGAGCCTCTCGCCTGATGGAGCGTCAATTGGATACGGTAGCGAGTAAGCTCCTGGCTGAAGATGTAAGTGAGCGAGGTATTCCCATTTTCTTCAATAATGAAGTAAGTACCATCTTTCAAGAGGACGATCAACATCAATTAACGATTACCCTAAAGAGTGGAAGGACCATCAGCAGTCACGCCGTAGTTTTCGCGATCGGGACTCGTCCCAATATCGAGTTGGCAAAAAATGCAGGTATCGACTGTAGCCGAGGAATTATTGTCAATGATTACTTACAAACTTCAGACCCGAACATTTTTGCAGTGGGGGAAGTGGCCGAGTTTAAACAACAACTGTATGGCATAACCGCAGCAGCGGAACAACAAGCAGATATAGCAGCGAAATTCATCAATGGAGACCTCTCTAGCATTTACCAAGGTTCCACCTTAATGAACATCCTCAAATTCGATGACCTTGATCTTTGCAGTATTGGCACCATCAACGTACCTGCAAATGATCCGTCCTACGAGGAGGTCGTATTTATGGATATTCGAGAACGGTACTACAAAAAGTGCATTATCCACAATGATCTATTGGTCGGTGCCATTCTGATGGGAGATAAAGCGGAATTTGCTGAGTATAGAAATCTAATCGAAAACCGCATAGAGCTGTCAGATAAGCGAAATGAACTGCTCAGAGTACAACAAGCCAAAGAGCCCGTAGTAGGTAGACTCGTTTGCAGTTGCAATAATGTTGGCCTGGGGAATTTGGAGAAAAAAATAAATGAAGGTTGCCACGATTTCCAGGAATTGTGCAATGCCACAGGTGCAGGATTGGGTTGTGGCAGCTGTAAGCCTGAGGTGAAAGTAATCCTACGCGAACTGAGCCGACATAGCAAACTCATCACGACCTAAATCATCCGACAAATCGCAAGACAATGGCTAGTGAATTATTGAGAATACTAATCAAAGGAGGTGTTTTATCACCAAGCGAACTCAAGCAGATCATCCATTTGATCGAAAGTAGTGGCCTGGACTACTTCCATTTTGGTTCTCGTCAAGATATTTTGTTCCCCAAAACCGAAAAACTAGAATTGGTTAAAGCGCAGTTTCCTCAGTTTAATATTGAAGAGCTAAGCAAAAAGAAATATCAAAACATTGTTTGCTCTTACGGAGCAGCTGAGATCTTCCCTAGCACGCCTTGGTTGACTGGTACTAGCTACCTATACATTCTAGAGCAGTTTCGTTACAAACCTACCTTAGAAATCAATATCTGTGATCCACAACAACGCTTGGTCCCTTTATTTACTGGCAACCTGAACTTCATTGCTTCTCCGCACGACGATTACTGGTACCTGCATCTCAATTTACCTCAATATGAAAAAGAAGATTACTATCCGGTACTGATCCACACTTGGGACATTGCTACCATAGCACAAAGTATTGAAGAACTTTACGAGGAAGCAAATAGAATTGATGACCTGTTCCATTTGGTCAATAACTCTGTGGATACCAACAACCGTACTTTCGACGAAGGCCTATCTATACCTTTTTACCCCTTCCCTTACTATGAAGGGATGAATAGGATGGGACTCGATCAATATTGGCTTGGACTGTACTGGCGAGACAATAGGTACAATTTGAGGTTCCTGAAGGCCATGTGCGACCTTTGCCTGGCTTGCAAAATCGGAAAGATCTGCATCACGCCTTGGAAGTCTTTCATTGTCAAAGGGATTCCTGCAGAACACAAAATCACCTGGGAAAAGTTTTTGGGTAAAAATGGCATTAATGTTCGTCACTCTTCTCTGGAACTCAACTGGCACCTCCCAGTCGATGATACAGATGCCTTTGAACTGAAGCGCTTCATGGTCCGCAATTTTGATCAGAATGACATCAGCACCTATGGGCTAACCTTTAGCGTTAGCAGCTATTACGGAAAAAACTTCACTTCCGTAGTCATTGTAAAGAATCCACAACCAACCATAGTGGGCGATTTTCAGGTAAGGCCTACGTACAACGTTCTGTACAGTCAGAACTTTGACCCCAACACCAGAGTATATAAAACCTATGCCCAAGATGTGGATAAGATTGATCTCCCGCCCCTCTTGATGGAATTGAGTCAGTTATATTTTGATCAGTTGGGAGAAGCTACCAAGGTCGTTAGTCATATCTCCGAAGAGATAGATCCAAAGGAAAGTGTAGAAATGGACATTTATCAGTGTCCCGCTTGTTGGACCCAATATGATAGCCTTTATGGTGATCCAGCTCAAGGTATTCCTAAAGGGACTCCTTTTGAGCAATTGCCAGAAACCTACTGCTGCCCCACCTGTGAGGCTCCCAAATTTTCCTTCCTGAGGAAAACAGGACAAGCCATATCAATAAGCACCAATCTTTAGTTTCAAACGAGGACAAAGCCAAAAACTACCCCTCCTTCTTATCTGTATCCTGACGGATCAGTAGCCCATTAAATATTAGATCATTGATCAGGTCAGCATGTTGTTCGACTTCCTTTTCGTCATAGGAGTCGACTCCAAATTGGGTTTCCATTTGGTAAGTTCTGGCAAAGAAGGTCGTGATGGCACCGAACATAAAGCTTACCAAATTTGCCGGAGGAATGTTCTTGATAGTACCTTTCTCTTGTTCCTCTCTGCGCACGGATTCATGGAAGGAATAGATGGGAATCAACAGCTCCTCTACCAGCCACTTTGAGCGTTCTGTTTTGGAGAAAACCTCCTGGACAATGATCTGTTGGAACTCCGGGTTCCGAGCTGAGATATACACAATCTGACGGTTCAATATCTTTAGGCGCTGTACTCCATCTAATTCTTTAATCAAAGGCACCAAATTCTTCAATTCCTTGAAAATTTCGCCCCCCACCAATTGCAAGGCCCTTTTCCAGATATTTTCTTTACTCTTGAAATGATAATGTAGTAATGAATCCGCCACCCCTGCCTCTTTAGCCAAGCTACTCAAACTCACCCCACCATAACCATTTTTGGCAAAACACTTCATCGCCACCCGCAGGATGTCATCTAAATTCGCGCTTTGTTTTTCGGTAGGTCGTCCAGGACTGCGCTTGGGATTTTTCTTTGTCATAGTCGCATATCTTAATTCAGGCCTGTCCTCAATGAGATCATCATTCAATATCCTCTAATGAAAGTAAGCCCAACATAGGTCTTAAGTAACCGAATTTCAATTGGGCAGTGCCAATAAAAACCCATAGTCTAATTCAACTACCCTTCCTTACACAATGTAATGAAAATGTAAAACAACACCAATTAATTGAGAACTCTCTCTAATTACTTGAGAGTTTACTAATCATTTTATATTTTTGTGTTGTTGTTATTAATAAACATCCTTAATTAGAAGGATGTGACACTCACCGATACATACGGGTTGTCCCCTTGATACCAAGTAGAAAGTTTAATAGCCAAACACCACCACAGAGGATCTACCTCTACTAACTACTTAGCCTTAACCAAATTATTGATTGAAGTTGTTCGAAATTCCAGGAATTTTTTCAGGGGTAATTTCGAACGACTTCTCCGCCAAAATCCAATAGATGACAGCGATAGACCTGCAAAAAATATCTCCCAAGAACCTCAAATCAAACGTATTACAAGATTTCGAATGGGCTTGTTTAAGTCGTGAAATCAGCGGGACAACGAGAAAGGAGGTCCTTTCCGGGAAAGCCAAGTTTGGTTTAGGTAGTGCCGGAAAAGAAATTCCACAGCTAGCGATGGCAAGGGCTTTCCAAAAGGGAGATTTTTATTCAGGGTATTATCGCGATCAGACCTTCATGCTTGCCAAGGAACTGGCCAATGCCCAACAATTGTTTACTGCCTTGTACGCCGATACTCAAAATGACATCTACTCCGGTGGCCGTCAAATGAATAATCATTTCAGTACTCCGCTAGTTGATGAGGCCGGCAATTGGCTTGCTCTTAAAGACCTATATAACGTGGCAAGTTCTCTGTCACCGTTAGCGGGGCAGATCCCACATGCCTTAGGTTTAGCACTCGCTTCAAAGACCTATAAGGAAAACCAAAGCCTTCATCAATCTGATTTCTCTCGCCAGGGGCAAGAAGTAAGTTTCTGTACACTTGGTGATGCTACCACTTCTGAAGGCGTTTTCTTTGAAGCAGTGAATGCCGCAGGGGTGATGCAGGTCCCAATCGCTTTTGTCATTTTTGATGATGGTTATGGCATTTCAGTTCCCGCTAAATACCAAACTACGAAGGAAAACATTTCGACCGTACTGGAGGGGTTCCGCTATGATGAATCAGGTACTGGCCTCGACATCTATACGCTAGAAGCCTGGAATTATGAAAAGCTTTGTCTAGTTTTTGAACAGGGCATCAGAAAGATTAGAGAAACCCATATCCCGGCCCTATTTCATATTCGAGAATGCACCCAACCCTTTGGCCACTCCACTTCTGGTTCTCATCAACGCTACAAATCAAAGGAACGCCTGAATTGGGAAAAAGAGATGGACGGCATAACGCATATGGAGAACTGGATTCTAACCAATGCCTTAGCCACTCCAGAAGAATTAGATGCCATCAAAATCAAGGTTAAAGACCAGGTCAAGGAAGGTAAGAAGAAAGCTTGGACAGCCTTTATCACTCCTAACTCCGCAGAACTCAAGCAGATCAGAGATATATACCAGACTATTCTTCAATATACATCGGAAAAAGAAGGGGCACTGGCAATCAACAGAGACTTAGAAGAATTAATGGATCCCGTGCTAAGTGAATTATTGAGGAGTGCAAGAAAAATGCAGCGACTCATCCGCAAGGAAGAGCACGCTGGCAAAACAACTCTCCTCGACTGGATCACGGCGAAGCAACAAGAGCTAAAACGGAGATACCATCCCCATCTATACAGTGAAACCGACAAATCAGCCTTAAAGGTACCGGTAATTCCTGCAGTATATGAGGAGGATGCGCCAGTGAAAAATGGGTTTGAAATCCTGAATACCTTCTTTGATCAAACTTTATCTGCCTATGATGAGGTGTTTGCCTTCGGGGAAGATGTTGGTAAAATTGGAGATGTAAATCAGGCTTTTGCTGGACTACAAGCTAAGTATGGAGAAGAACGCGTATTTGATACAGGTATTAGAGAATGGACAATAGTAGGTCAGGCAATAGGCATGGCTATGCGAGGCCTTCGCCCGATTGCTGAGATTCAGTACTTGGATTACTTAGCCTATGCTTTTTCTGCGCTTACAGATGATCTAGCTACTTTAAGATACCGAACCAACGGTCAACAGATATCCCCAGCTATTATTCGGACCCGAGGCCATCGCCTGGAAGGAATTTGGCATACCGGCTCACCAATGGGAATGCTGATTCAGTCTATGCGAGGTATCCATCTATTGGTTCCTCGAAATATGACACAGGCAGCCGGGATGTACAATACCATGCTCCAATCGGATGATCCTGCTATCATAATAGAATGCCTGAACGGCTACCGTCAAAAAGAAGTGCTTCCTTCCAATTTAGACCGTTTTACGGTTCCGCTTGGTGTTCCTGAAGTACTGCATGAAGGAACGGATATTACCTTAGTTACCTATGGTTCTTGTTGTCGAATTGCATCAGAAGCAATAGAGCAATTAACAGATCTTGGCATCTCCGTCGAATTGATTGACGTCCAGACCCTCCTTCCTTTTGACCTAGAACATCGTATCTCTGCTTCCTTAAAGAAAACCAATCGAATCTTGTTTTTAGATGAGGATGTTCCAGGTGGGGCTACCGCATTTATGATGCAGGAGGTATTGGAGAAACAAAATGGCTATTTGTACCTAGATGCTCCTCCGAAGACACTCACGGCTACCGCGCACCGCACTCCTTTTGGAGATGATGGAGATTATTTTTCTAAACCTAGTGTAGATGATATCATCGATGCCGTCTATGATCTAGTGATGTTGGATAGTGCCATGACCGTATAACCAGCTTATACTATTTTGCCCATACCATACCAAGGTAAAAGCAAACCAAACAGATTAGGATTGATCCTGCGATATTTAGGAGCGCCAGTAGGTGTTGGCCTTCCTGCATGAGTAGGAATGTCTCGCCTGTGAAGGTGGAGAAAGTGCTAAATCCTCCACAAAACCCTGTCATAATCA
>ENA-UENT01000716-UENT01000716.1-marine-metagenome-genome-assembly--contig:-NODE-716-length-14733-cov-7.406259_pt1 | contig 14733 bp, 10 predicted proteins | sample MGYA00237879_ERZ529330 | MGnify/ENA primary metagenome ERZ529330 (study PRJEB26372, sample SAMN05368345) | marine metagenome | biome: cultured habitat; feature: ocean water; material: water; isolation... | reverse complement strand
CGATAATCTGTCAACTTATTTTAGGAATCGACCGTAAGAAATGGCCCGCCCGTTTTTACCCCCCATATCCCTCAAAACGAAGCAATCTCTTCTTATTCCTTTTGTATTCAGTCATTTTGTGTTATGATACTGCTTCATCGTTAAATTAAACAAAACCACCATGCAAATCGCCGTAGAAATCTCCATGTACCCCTTCCGCCCCGATTATGAGCAACCTATCCTGAATTTTATCGGGCTACTGAAAGATGAGGACGGGCTGCGTGTACAAGTCAACGACATGAGCACCCAAATCTTCGGGGCATTCGATACGGTCATGCCAAGGCTGCAAACGGCCATGAAGCAAGCCTTCACCGAAGAGCAGACCACTGTGATGGTGATGAAAGTGCTGCATTTGGGCAGTAAAAATTAAGACCACTCTGCTGTTTTTGTATCTTGGGTGAATGAGTATACCCCAAAACAAGACATGGTTGCGCTACCTGGGGCCAGGCTTTATCGTGGCAGCGACCGGCGTGGGCGCAGGCGACCTGATCGCTGCTTCGGTAGCTGGCGCCCGATATGGCACAGTCATCGTCTGGGCGGTGGTGCTGGGCGGGCTGCTGAAATTTGTGCTCAACGAAGGTATCGCCCGCTGGCAACTGGTAACCGGAGAAACCCTCCTGCAGGGCTGGATCAAACACCTGCCTAAGTGGGTATCCTATTACTTTTTAATTTACCTGATGCTGTGGTCTTTTGTAGTAGCTGGCGCTCTGATTTCCTTCTGCGGACTTGCCGCGCAGACCCTTCTGCCTATTCATGAAAATGAAAGCACCGGCACATTGATCTGGGGTGCCCTGCAATCGGGCCTGGCTGTACTTCTCGTCCTGGGCGGCAGCTATCAGCTGCTGGAGCGGTTGATGAAATTATTCATTGGGCTCATGTTTGCAGTAGTCATCAGTAGTGCCTGGGGACTGGCACCGGACTGGGGAGATATCGGAATGGCTCTGCTTTACCCGCGCCTGCCCAATGATCCCAAAGCTGTGATGCTCACCCTTGGGCTGATCGGCGGCGTAGGCGGCAGTGTGACGCTGCTAAGCTATGCCTACTGGATTTCCGAAAAAGGATGGAGCCAGGCGGGTTTCATGAAGCACGCCCGTATTGATCTGGGAATCGCCTACACGCTGAGCAGCCTGTTTGGGGTTGCACTGGTGATTATTGCCGCAGGAGTCAGCCCGGAACAGGTCAATGGCTACGGGATGATCCTGAGCCTGGCCGAGCAACTGGGCACCGTGACCGGCCCGGTAGGCCGATGGGGGTTCCTCATTGGCTTTTGGGGTGCGGTATTTTCTTCCATGCTGGGCGTATGGGATGGAGTGCCTTATCTTTTTGCAGACTTCGTCCGGAATGTCCGAAAACGCCCCACTACCCAGGAGCTCCTCCGCCCTACCCTGCCCTACCGGCTGTTCCTGGGCTACCTGGCGATCCCGCCCCTGATCATCGTTTGGTGGAGCAAACCTGCCTGGATTGGCATTCTATACGCCGTGACGGGCGCCTTTTTCATGCCCTTCCTGGCGACCATTCTCATCTACATGAACAACCGCTCCTCCTGGCTGGACAATGCCCGCAACGGCTGGCTGGCTAATGCCGGGCTGATCCTCAGCCTGCTGCTCTTTCTGGCTCTTTTCTTAACCAAAATCATCTGAAAACTATGCTCAATATTGACCAACTTCGGGCAGATACCCCCGGCGTGCAGCACCGTATCCACCTCAACAACGCTGGCGCCAGCCTCATGCCGCGACCGGTCCTGGAAGCGGCGCAGCAACACCTTCAGCTGGAGTCTGAAATCGGTGGATATGAGGCTGCCGCCCTTGTCCGGGAGCAAAGTATCGGCTTTTACGAGTCCGTTGCCCAACTGCTGAATGCCAAACCAGACCAAATCGCCTGGTCCGGCAGCGCTACGCAGGCGTACAATACGGCCCTATCTGCTATCCCTTTTCAGGCAGGAGACACCATTCTGACTACCGAAGACGACTATGTGTCCAATCAGATCGCCTTTCTGCAACTGGTCAAACGGCATCACCTCCAACTCATCCGCGCCCGGACCCTCCCCGAAGGCGGCGTGGATACCGGCCAGCTGAAAGCGCTGATCCGGCAACATCGCCCCAGGCTCGTAGCGGTCACTCACGTGCCCACCAATTCCGGCTTGGTGCAAAACATCATGGGCATAGGCGAAGTCTGCAGGGCCAATGGTGCGTACTACCTCGTCGATGCCTGTCAGTCTGCCGGACAACTGCCATTGGATGTGCAAGCCATTGCGTGCGATTTCCTAACGGCCACCTTCCGGAAATTCCTCCGGGGCCCACGCGGGGGCGGTTTTTTGTATATCTCAGAACGGGTGCTGGAAGCGGGGCTGGAGCCAAAATTTATGGACCTCCACAGCGCTGCCTGGACAGCTCCGGATGCTTACCGCCCAAGGGAAAGTGCTGTGCGTTTTGAAACATGGGAGCGCTCCTATGCCCTGGTGCTTGCCGCCCAGGCTGCCACCAATTACACAATCGAACTGGGGTTGACGGCTATTGCAGAGCAGGTCAGTATGCTGGCAGCCCACCTCAGGCAAAGGCTCAGTCAGCTTGAGCATGTCCGGGTGCTCGATCAGGGGCAACAGCTATGCGGCATAGTCACCCTTTCCATTGAGGGGCTGAGTGCCAGGGGGGTTATCCCTGCCCTGAACCAAAAAGGCGTCAATGCTTCTGTTTCCGGGAAAGGAGGAGCGGTTATCGACTTCGAAAAGAAAGGCGTGGACTGGGCGCTGCGGTTCTCTCCCCACTATTACAACACGACTGCAGAGCTGGACCGGGCGGTGGAAGCCTTACAGCAATTGCCTACTCAATAACCTGCTGCCTATGCTACCCAAAACCCTGCCCGGAGGCCCACAACTTGACCTGCTACGCCCGGAACTGCCCCACAGCGGTGCGTTGTACCAGCTAATCGACCGAAGCCGGGCTGAACTTGAACCCTGGATGGCCTGGGTAAAACAAATCCATACGGAAAAAGACGTCCACCGTTTTTTATTTGACGCCATACGTTTCAATGAAGGTCAGCAACGTTGCACTTTTTTGGTACGTGCGGAAGGACAGATAGCTGGTCTTGTCAGCCTGGTCCGCATCGAATGGGAGCACCACCGGGCTGAATTAGGCTATTGGCTCGGCAGTAGTTTTCAGGGCCGGGGACTGGCCACAAAATCCTGCCATTGCCTGCTCAACTATGCCTTTGAAGAACTCTGTCTCAACCGCATTTCACTCCGGTCAACACAAGACAATCAGCGCTCTATAGCTTTAGCCAACCGATTAGGCTTTACCGCCGAAGGCCGGCTCCGGGAAGCCCTCCTCAAAGAAGAGGCTTACCAACACCTTCAACTATTCAGTATCCTGCGCCGGGAGTGGAAAATGAAAAATTTTTGATTTTCTTCCTGAATTGATTTGTTTGCAACAAAAATTTGTTTTAACTTGCGCTCAAGTTGATTGTTTTTGTTTATTACAACCCGCTTTTCCCCCGGGCTGCATGCATTGGCCCGGATAAAGATAAGCGCGAATTAAATCCTCAAAATTATGATCCGAGAAGACAGGCGGCAATTGAATGAAAGATTTATTACGGTTTTCAATATGTTGGAAGAACGTGGCGAGATCGTCAAAAATGACCGAAATGGCAAAGGGATGGGCGATTTTGCAGAACGCATCCTCGGCAACCGTGCCTATGGTCATATTATTCGTGCTTTCCTCAACCCGGATGACAAGCGTTGCATTGATTACCGCCACGCCCGCGCCCTGTGCCGGGAGTATGGGGTAAATGAGTCTTACATGATCGATGGAGAGGGCGAGCCTTTTGGGCTTGAAGCGCCTAAATACGATCAGGTAATGGAGGAAGCGCCAGGAATGGGCGGCAACATTATGTTCACCACCACGGAAGCCTTTGCGGGCTCTACAGTGAGCGCAGAAAGCTTCACGAAAGAAGAAAATACCTTCTTCAGTATTCCGGGGCTTTCCGGTGCCAGCCTTGTCGCTTTTCCAATCAACGGTAACAGTATGGAACCGGTCATTCTCGACGGGGATATGGTGATCTGCAGAGAGATCAGTGGGCTGCACGAGATACGTGACAACAAAATCTATGCCGTTAAGAACAATGGGCAGCTTTGGGTAAAGTACGTACAGCGTGTAACCGACAGCCGGGGCAGGGTTACGCATCTTAAGCTGATCTCTGCTAATCACCTGGAGCACGATCCTTTCGTGGAGGACGTTGGACCGTACACCCGCTTGTATGAAGTAGTCCGCCGGATTAGCGATCTTTAGGCCTGCCCGGGCCCTTACCCGTGGCAACAACGTATCTGCACCTTGATTCCTGGAAGGTGAGTGGACAAAACCGAACGCTCATTTCCAAGCGAATCTTGATGCACAATTAAGCCAAATTTACATAGTACTGGTCAGCACTAACATCAGTTGGGCTGCAACTGTAGCCTCGTTTTTCGTGCAACAGAATAGCCGGTCTGTGTTTATCAAGAATAATATCCTGCTGTTTTTTGATTGGCCTCCCGGGTAATGGACCCGGGAGTTTTTTGTTTTGATTGATCACCTTCTCCTCTTCCCACATCGTTATGCCACCTGCACGGATAACAAGCTGGCCGCTGCGGCAAAGCACCTGCTTTTCCACCTCATAACTTCTTCAGTACCACTTACAGTAGCTCCAAATTTTTATCCAGCCTTTACATTTTTTTACCTATTTTTGATCGTCTGGTCTAGCAATAACGAATTAAGCGAAGCCAGATCGTCGCAGCGCCAAGCCAACTACAACAGCAATTTTATGACGACAGTTGAAATCAGGCCGAGGTTCCAGCGGCAGCATCCCGCCACCGCCGAACAGGTGATACATCGCCTTAGCGAGGCTTTAAAAAACAGCGACGGCAGCATTAAGGGCTCCGTCATGGACCACCACATTGTGCTGCGCATGCCTGTGGAGCAACAGCATTACTGGTCCCCTCAGTTAAGCCTCACGATCGAGGACAACATGGAGGGGGGGGCACTAATCCGCGGGCTCTACGGGCCACGCCCTTCTGTTTGGCTCATGTTTGTTTTTCTTTACTCTTCTCTTGGAGCAATCAGCCTCTTCATCGGAATCACCGGTTTTTCTCAATTGAGCCTGGGCATGTCTGCTCCTGCACTTTGGGCTTTACCAGTAGCCGCAGGAATCGCTTTGATATTGTACCTTTTTGCGAAAGCTGGTGAGCGCCTTGGTAAAGACGAAATGCACCGGCTCCGAAACTTTATGGATGCCGCGTTGGTTCAAACAGAAGCAAAAGCCAGTATCCGTGAAGTTTCCGACGCTTAAAGACCTTCAGCAGTACGTTCCACAGACCGGTCGTTTGGACTGGATCGGCAAACGGCCGGAAAAGAAAAGCCCTTTGGTGCCTTGCCTTTCCGCCACCATTACTCTGGATGAAGGTATTGTAGGCGACCACTACAGCCGCAAAGGTGGAAAACGGCAAGTCACTCTCATTCAGGCAGAACACCTGCATACTATCGGGGCTATTTTGAACCGGGAACCCATTGACCCCGGGCTTGCCCGCCGCAATCTCGTCGTATCCGGTATCAATCTGCTCTCCCTTATAAAACAGCAAGTGCAGATCGGTGCTGAAGTCATCCTCGAAATTACCGGCAATTGCCACCCCTGCTCCCGGATGGAAGAAAACCTGGGCGATGGAGGCTATGCCGCCATGAGAGGGCACGGTGGGGTGACAGCACGAGTAGTCCACGGCGGAACGATTCAACAGGGAGACCCTGTTCGTATTTTTGAACCTAAAACTCAGGCCCATGCCTAAATCTGTAGAAATTCTCTGCCCAAAATGTGACTGGAAACCCGATGGACGCGCCTGGTGGATGTGTACCTGCGGGCACCTCTGGAATACTTTTGAAACCGGAGGGCGCTGCCCTGCCTGCAGAAAGCAATGGGAGGAGACCCAATGCCCAAACGATGGCGGTGGTTGTGGCGCTATTAGCCCCCACCTCGACTGGTACCGCGGCCTGGACGACTGGCTTATCGAAGAGCTGGAGCAAATCACTATTCTGTCGCCGGCTTGATCCCTTCAAACGTTAAGGAGCTTCCGCTTTCTCCTAAATAATAGTAACTTTGAAGACTGTTCCATTAATCCCAAGGACATTAGAAATATGCGGCGGACCTGTTTCCTGTTTTGCTTGGCCCTGTTGAGTGGCACACCTCTTCTTTTCGCGCAGCCCTGCGGGCTTACTGACACCCTGGGTATTGCCGTCAACTCCAGCCCTTCCTACACTTATGACGTCTTCGATATTTTTAATGACGACTTAAGCGCCGCTGATCAGGGAGTTTGTGGTATAGACATCCGCTTTGCCCATCAGTACGTAGACAACCTTGTACTCACGCTCACCTCTCCCAACGGCCAATCTGTCACTCTGATCGGGCCGGATACCGACCAGCAATTTGAATTCACCTTTGGATCGATTTGGGATATTAGCTTTGTGCCCTGTTTGGAAGTCCCTGCCCCGGACCCCGGCTCCCTTTTTGGCTGGGACAACAACCAAACCGGCAATTTTTCCAATCTGAACTTTTACAATGGGTCTTATTATCCCTTCCAGGGCTGCCTGGAAGATTTCAATACGGGCCCTGCCAATGGCACATGGACCATTAGTATTGAAAACACCCCCTCAGATTACATCGGAGAAATCACCTATTTCCAAATCCAGTTCTGTGATGCCCGTGGCCTGGACTGTTGCTTTGCTGAAGGGGGCAACTTATTTGCAGATGACCTCCTCACCTGCGAAGGGGATACCATCCTCGATATCGATCCACTTCTGGCATTCGATAATGGGCAAACCCCTGACACCGCAATCTATGGCTATACGTACCTCCTGGGGCAGGATGGCATCTTCATTGACACTACTGATCACCCTGACCTGACTGGCTTTGCACCGGGCAGTTATCAAATCTGCGGGCTAAGCTATCAATTGGAAGACCTCGACAGCCTTCCTGAACCTGATGGAATGCTAACGCTCGATAGTATCCGAAACAACCTCACCGGCCTGGAGCCCCGCTTTTGCGGAGAATTGAGCGACAGCTGTGTTCAGGTCACTATTGTACCGCTTCCAACTACCGAGCTGATCGAGGATACCATCTGCCTTGGCGACAGCCTGGTAGTCGGAGATACTACACTGACCAGTACCGGCTTTTACGAAATCGAACTGCTCAGCTTTGCCGGGTGCGACAGCCTGGTACAAATAGACCTGACGGTACTCCCCCCAGTTGAGACGAATCTGACCGATACCCTATGCCCGGGACAGTTTATTGCGATTGGGCCCAACATTTATAATACAACAGGGATCTTCCGCGATACCCTCCCCTCCACTGCCGGGTGCGACAGCATCATCATCCTTGACCTGACTGTACTGCCGCCCAATATTGTGGACACTACAGTCACCATTTGTCAGGGGGAAGGCTTTTCGGTTGGAGACAGCCTCCTTACCGAGGCGGGAAGCTATAGCTTTTTCCTGACCTCCACTCAGAACTGCGACAGCACGCTGAATATAATAGTGGAAGTCCTGGCACCAAATGCCAGTATCGCCCCTGCCTTTGATCTGACCTGCATCACCACTGAGGTCAACCTTGACGGAACTGCCTCCACACCATCCGGGCAACTCACTTACCAATGGTATGCAACAGACGGCATTCCTCTTGGTACGAACGCCACCCAAACCGTAAACCTGGCAGGAGATTATGTGCTGGAAGTGAGTCAAATGTCCACCGATATGACTGTTTGCACAGACTTTGACACCCTGACCGTTCAAATTGACACCATCCCTCCCACTGCAGATGCCGGCCCCCCGGACACCCTGAACTGTACACAAGGCCAGGTCAGTCTCGGAACATTGGCAGTGCCTAATCCGGACCACACGTACTTCTGGTTCACACCAGGTGGCAATATTACCAGCGATATTTTCCAGCCTACCGCTGTTGCCAATGAACCTGGTGATTATTTTCTAGTGGTCACCGACATAGACAATCGCTGCAGTGACACGTCTATGACTATTATTCTGGAAGACCAGTCCCTCCCGGTTGTGAGCCCCGGCTCCGACACGGTATTATCCTGCCTGAACCCCGAAATCCTTTTGGATGGGAGTGGTTCTTCCACCGGAGATGAATTCGCCTACGAGTGGAGGGACGCAGCCGGCAATCTTATACAAAATGGTACAACCCTTTTCCCAACAGTCAGTCAAGGCGGCACCTATCAATTGATGGTGGAGAACACCCTGACCAATTGCCGGGATTCGGCTACGGTAGAAGTGAACTACGACACCATTGCACCACGGATCACACTCCCGCTCCCGGACACCATTACCTGTACCCAGCCTACTGTGGGTATTGCAGCAACTGTGACGGGTGCCGGGGCAGCTCCCACATACAACTGGACGTCGTTAGGTGGCAATATACTGACTGATCCGGCTATTCTGAATATTACTGTAGATGTAGGGGCTCTTTACTCCCTGACTGCAGAAAACACGCTAAATGGCTGCCGGGATACCGCTACTGTAGCGGTGCAGGAAGATGTTACTGTTACCAACGCCGTTTTGGCCACGCCCGATACGCTGGACTGTTCCCAACCGAGTATTACCCTGGATGGCACGGGTTCTTCTTCCGGGCCGGACATCCTGTACACCTGGTCCGGCAATCCTCAACCACCGGTCAGTACTAATGGCTTCAATGCAACCGTAGACGCCCCCGGCACCTACCAGCTTATTGTAACCAATACCGCAAATGCCTGTGCCGATACGGCCATGGTCAATGTTGCGCTGGATACACTCCAACCACTATCAACTGCCGGACCGGACCGCACCCTTACTTGCGACAGCACTTTGGTCACACTCGATGGCACAGGTTCGAGCACAGGCCCTCAGTACGACTACGACTGGGTGGAAATCTTTGGTACGGGCCTGGTGGATACGAGCACGCTTCAGGCTACCGTTGCCAGCCCGGGTGTGTACATGCTGGTGGTGACTGATACTCAAAATGGTTGCCTCGATACTTCCTTTGCTATTGTCAACCTTGACACCTTATCCCCAACCGCAGCTATTGCAACGCCCCTGCGGCTCAATTGCATCTTGCCGGAAGTTATGCTCGACGGCACCAATTCTGACGAGGGCACCGGATTTAGCTTTGAATGGAGCTCAGCCGACATCAGCAACTTTGTCAGCGGCATAAATACACTGATGCCTACAGTCAATGCCCCAGGCCTCTATCAGCTTGAGATTGAAAATGACAGTACCGGCTGCACCCGAATTGCTGAGGTGGAAGTATTGCAGGACACCCTCCCTCCAGTGGCTGATGCCGGAGCTGATACGCTCATTAACTGCTACCAACCCACTGTGTTAATCGGCAGCAACAGCAGCAGTGGCGCAGATATACTTTATAGTTGGTCCGGGCCAACGGGAGGCATCTCTGGCCCTGCAAATGGACAATTCGCTGAAGTTACTGCCCAGGGCACCTACATCATTAACGTACGCAACACGACTACGGGCTGTGAGGCAGCAGATACCGTTTTTGTGGCAGCAGACTTCAGCTTCCCGGTTGCCAGCGCAGGCCCGGACCAGGAATTAGGCTGTGCCATTCCCGAAGTAACGCTAAACGGTACAGGCAGTACCACCCTCAACACTATTTTCGAATGGACAGGCCCCTGCCTGTCTGGTGATGCTACCGCTCAGGACATTTCTGCTACCTGCGACGGGCTTTACATCCTGTCTGTTACCGATACCCTCAACGGCTGTACCGAAAGAGATACGGCCGTCGTAACCCGGGACCCACTGAGCCCTAATGCCATTCTACCGGACAGCATTGCACTGTCTTGTCTGGAAGGGACAGCCCTGCTTGATGCCACAGCCTCGGAAGGCGACACATTTAGCTGGTTTTTCAATGGGGTGCCGATATCGCCCGGAGGGCTTAGCTTCACGATTGATAGTGCAGGTATTTATACCTTAATAGCCAATAATTCAGCCGGCGACTGCCCGGATACCGCTTTCGTGGCGGCTACCCTGGACTGTAGCCCTGCCCTCCAGATTGCGGCACCCGATACACTAACTTGCGCTATCACCACAATCACCCTGAATGCAACAGGTACGGAGTCCGGGCCAAACCTCACTTACACCTGGCTGGCCCCAGGCCCTGATTGTATAGAATCCGGAGGCAGCACCCTACAGCCAATCGTACGCTGCCCAGGCATTTATCAGCTCATTGCCACCAATACCACCTTCAGCCTCAGCGATACTCTAGCTGTTATTGTGCCTTCCAACACCCTGCCCCCCATAGCGGAAGCCGGGCCGGGTGACACCCTGACCTGCCCGGAACCTACAACGATTCTAAGTGCTACCGGGTCAACCGTTGGGCCAGGCATTGGCTATACCTGGACCAAGCTGGACGATGAAACTTTTGTCAAAGACAGCTTCAGCATCTTCGTGAATGATGCCAGTACTTATTTCCTGACCGTGATCGACAGCACAAACGGCTGTTTCGCAGAAGACATCGTTGTCGTACAGCGCAGTAATAATCTGCCGGATATTAATTTCAGCTCCACGATCATCCCCTGTATGCAGGACTCTTTTTGGTTGCAGGCTTTTGTAGTGCCCCAAGGCCCACAGTATATTTATGAATGGGAAGGCGGGATCATTCTGGATAGTGCGGATAGCCTTGCGGTACTGCTCGACACAGCGGGCGTAGTGCGTTTGACAGTCACCAACCCTGCCAATAACTGTTCCAGCTTCCGGGACGTGACTGTTATACAGCAGGAGTGCGTGCCCTGCCTGGACAGTATCCCGGCAGATACCCTGACCTGTGCCGCTCCGCAAGTCACCCTCAGCGGTAGCTTTTGCGAGCCTTGTATTGGTTGTACCGTTGAATGGACTACCATGAACGGGAATATACTCAGCGCCCCCGACAGCCTCTCCATTGTGGTGGACCAGCCGGGGCTATATACCCTGAATGCGACCGACACCCTGGGTTTTTCTGCAAAAGTTACCGTTAATGTAGCTGAGTTTTCCAGTCCACCTGAGCTAACCCTGAGCCCGAACCAGGAACTAAACTGCAAAGACACCCTGGCCACCCTGACCGTCTCCGGAATGCCCGGCACTTTATTCACCTACCAATGGTCAAGTGAAAACGCACCACTGCCTGAAGCAGACACCCTCCCTTCCATTGTGGTCACTCACCCCGGGCTTTTCTCCGTACTGGTTACCGATTTATCGACAGGCTGCGAAAATACTGGAGAGATCGAGGTTATAGCCGATACCGTTCCCCCTTTAGCTGATGCCGGGCCTGCACAGGCCCTGACTTGTGAGCAACCTACTGTCACCCTCGATGGCAGCGGCTCTGCCTTTGGTAATGCCATACAATATGCCTGGAGTGGCCCTTCGGTAAACATCCCTGGCGGAACGACCTTTAACCCTTCCGTCAATACGCCAGGCTGGTATGAGCTTATGGTTACGGATACCACGACTGGCTGCACTAATTTGGACAGTGTTTTCGTGAGCCAAAATACGGACCTGCCAGCAGTACCTTCCATTCCGGATACAGTGCTGACTTGTGCGTCGCCTTCTGTATTGCTACAGGGCAGTATTCCAAATAATACAGGTTATAGTTCCTGCTGGTACCGCCTGAATGCCAGCGGGGTGCCCACCGGCCCTTGCGTACCAACGCTTGATATTGATGTCAGCCTGCCAGGGCAGTATGGATTTGAAGTTCAAAATGACACTTCAGGTTGTACCAGCATGGTGACGGTGATCGTAGACCTCGACACCCTCGCTCCGGCATTGGAAGTAGCAGATACCCTGCTGTTCCCCTGCAATAATGACAGCATTAGTATTACCGCAACAGCTACGCCGGCAGCATTGGTGACGTATCAATGGAGCAGCCCGGGCGGCCTGCCGATACAGCAGCCGGATCAGGCTACCGCTACTGTTTTTCAGCCTGGCGTTTATCAGGTGCAGATTGAACGGGTAGACAATGGCTGCTCCACTGCACAGCTGGTCTGGGTGAACGCTGACGACCGGGTCCCGGAAGTTACTGCCGGGGCAGATACGATAATCACCTGCAACAACGACCCTATACGGCTCAGTGTGGACCTTAATACGGATAGTGGGCAGAGCGACCTGCAATGGACAACTCCTAACGGGCAAATCTTATCCGGGCCCCAAACCGCTACTCCACAAATAAGTGAGCCCGGTTGGTATTTCGTATCTGTTACTGACCCGGAAAGCGGCTGTAGCGCAATAGACTCCACCTGGGTTGCCAATGGCCGCATCGCCCCAGAAGCAGCTCTAACCAACCCGGGATTGCTTACGCTCAATTGCGATGCAGACAGCCTTTTGCTTGATGCTACTGCCACCACTGGCGGCACAGGCGCTGGCTTTTCTTACGAATGGCGGCGCGGCGCTTTCAATACTATTGGCAGTACCGCTCAGCAATGGGTAGCGGAAGTCGGAAACTACCGGCTGCTCGTTCAGGATGAAGGCTCCGGTTGCCGGGACACACTGCTTTTTCAAGTCGACGGAGATTTCGAACCGCCTGTCGCTGACCTGACCACCCCAAACCGGCTCAACTGTACCGTCACATCCATTGTGCTGGACGGTAGCGGGTCAGAAAGTGGCCCTAACCTGGTGTATACCTGGCTGGACAGCAATGAGCTCGTGCTCGCTCAGGATACGCTGAGGCTGACCGTGAGCACGCCAGGCGCATACACCCTGCAAGTCACTAATGAGTCCAATGGCTGCTCATCCTTTGAAACAGTGGAAGTGGAAAGTGATGCAGACTTCCCGGAAATCAATATCGCAGTACCGGAACAGCTCAGCTGTAGCCGGACCAACGTCACGCTAAACGGCAGTGCTTCCACCGGCAACGGCCCCTTGCTCTTCAACTGGGCTGCGGAAGCGGGCGGCATACTGACAGGGCCTACCGGACAGCCCACTGCAACAGCTACCGCCGAAGGCTCGTACGTATTAAGCCTTACGGATCAAAGCAATGGGTGTACAGTGGTGGATACGATAGAGGTCACCGCCTCCTCTCCCCTGATCACTAATGTCGACTGGCTGGCACAAAGCCCATCCTGCCCCGGGGACCGCGATGGCAACATCCTGCTGGATTCGGTAGCAGGGGGTACCCCACCTTTCCTATCGGGTATCAACGGAGGAGCGCTGTCCGCCGATAACGCCTTCGTCAATCTGGCAGCAGGCACCTACCCTATCCTGCTTGAGGATGCTAATGGCTGTCAGTGGGACTCAACGGTGACGATTATGGCCTCGAGTGGCATCGATATTGAACTTGGGCCAGATACCACCATACAGCTTGGGCAGCAAATCAGCCTTGCTGCGGTTGTGGAAACCGGGACGCCGGACTCTGTCTGGTGGTGGCCTGCCCCGGGCATTCAGGAAGGCTTGTCTTACACGGTCGCACCAATGCTAACTACTATTTATCAGGTTTGGGCAGTAGATGTGAATGGGTGCGTGGACCAGGCTGCTGTCACCGTGAAGGTACTTAAGGAAACACCCGTTTATGCGCCAACGGTGTTCTCACCCAATGGCGACAACATCAATGACCGTTTCCTGCTCTACAGCCGGGATGGGCTCGGTACGCTCGAAGTATTCCGGATTTTTGACCGATGGGGCAACCTCGTGCATCAAGCCAAAGATTGCCCGCTTAATGATGAAGCTTGTGGGTGGGACGGAACGTTCAGAGGAAGCGAGATGGATAGTGATATTTTCACCTTCTATGCAGAGATTAACCTGTCAGGAGGAGGCACCACCATTATTTCAGGTGATGTCCTCCTTTTGCGGTAAGCCTAAGCCAGTATTTTCACCAGTTCAACAATGCCTGTAATGATGTTTTGAATACCGATGGCCATGACCAGGAAGCCCATGATTCGGCTTAGCGCGTTTAGTCCGGCGACACCCAGTACCTTTTGCAAATAAGGGGAATACCGGAGTACACTATACACAATAGCGCCCATAGCTACCACTACAGCTGAAATAACCAGTCTTGGCTCCCAGGTCGTATGTTCAGCCTGAATGCTGATCAGGTAAGAAATAGACCCTGGCCCTGAAAGCAGCGGCATCGCCATTGGTGAGAAGGAAATATCGTCCTTGGTCAGCGCTTCCTGTTTCACTTTTTTGTCTACCGCCCGCCCTTCGGCAAACTTTCCGCTCATGAGAGAGTACCCGGACAGGAGAATGACCAATCCTCCGGCAATACGCATCGCATTGATGCTAATGCCAAAAAAGCTTAGAATGAGCGAACCGGCCAGGAAAAAAGTCAGCAGAATCAAAGTGAAGTAAAGGCTGGTATGCAAAGCCGTCTGCGTCCGCTCCTGTTTGGTGTAATGCGGAGTCATCCCCAGAAATACCGGAATCGCTCCAAGCGGATTTACCATGGAAAATAAGGACGCCAGCACTGCTAAAAACAGCTCTAACATGATTGTGTATACTTTTTGGGTGGCAAAAACCACTCTTGTTTAAAATTTAATTCCGAATCAAGCAAGATAAAACCGAAAATCAAAATAATTGCCGGTCAAGCTACACTTAAGTCTTCATATACACTTGTTGTCTTCTGAAAGTTTCCCTACCTATGTTAAATTTTCAAAGTTTTTGACCTAAAACACTGTACTAAAAAAACTAAATTACCACCTATTGAAAATAGGTGGGT